>Ga0326728_10000725_pt1 | contig 125289 bp, 110 predicted proteins | sample MB3enrmetagenome_FD_207602 | JGI IMG/M metagenome (GOLD analysis project Ga0326728, IMG submission 207602) | Lab enriched peat soil microbial communities from McLean, Ithaca, NY, United States - MB31MN | ecosystem: Environmental > Terrestrial > Soil > Wetlands > Peat | place: USA: New York... | reverse complement strand
TCGACGGCGAAGTGGCCGACTAATTCCTGCTTGGTGGCGGTGTTCGTGGCCAGCAGCGGAACCGGCCAGGGCCACTTGTTCACTCCGCCGCCCCATTCGGCGGGGAAGGTTTCGCCGGGGGCGACGGCATTGCGCGGGCAATGGCTGCCGGGGAGCATGGCACCTTGCTGAGGATCGGAAACCCTGGCCGCATTGCAGAAGGTGGAGGAGATGTACTCGCCGAAGTGGTAATAGGTTTTGCCGTGGGCGGCGAGATTGTTCCAGATGTAGCCGCTGGCGGGATCGCTCACGTCAGGAATCTTCTGGAGAAGCGGATTGCCGCCGGCGACCATGCCCTCGGAGTCGTAGGTTCGCTGCCCGCCGCGATAGTTTTGCTGCCAGGTCTTTTCCAGGTAGTCGGTGCCGATGGCGGCGATGGACCAGACGTGTCCGCCGCTGGAGACCTCGGCCGAGTCGTAGAAGTTGTCGAGCACGCCGAATTGCAGGGCCAGCTTGTGCTGGTTGGGCGTGATGGCCTCGCCGTACATGGCCAGGCTGGGGTCGCCATTGCCGACAGGCTTGCCGTCCTTCTTCAGATCGCCGAAGAGCTGATCGTAGGTGCGGTTCTCCTTGATGATGTAGATGACGTGGCGGATGGGATTTGGCGCGCCGCCGGCAAAGGCAATCTTCTCCCCGGCTGCGTTCATGCGATTGGATTCGAGCACGGTCGCGGTCCACTGGGAGAGATTTTTATCGATGGCGGACTCATCCAGAGTGGCCAGAGAACCGTAGAGGAGCGTGGCAATGTAAGTGAAAGGCCGTAGCAGGCCGCTGTTTTTCGCTGCCTCCGTGGGGGGCTGGGGCATGTTGTTGGGGCCGGTTCCCTTGCCTTTATCGGTGGCCAGATAGAGCTTGCCGCCGGAGAAGGTCAGTGAGATGGGCATCCATTCGGTGGGAATGAAGCCGAGGGGCTCGACCATGGCGCTTCGTGCTGTTTTCGATGCCAGCTTGCTGGGGTCGAAGACGGCGACGGCGTCGCTGCCCAGATTAGCCACATAGAGGCGGCTGCCGCTGGCGTTGACGGTGAGCGCTACGGGCTCAGCGCCAAAGTAGCTCTGATGCGGCAGGCGGGTAGAGAAGTAGCCCTTGACGGAGAAGCGGCCGGAACCGATGTTGACGGCGGCCACGGCATCGCGGTTGGCGAGCGCGACGTAGAGGGTGCGGCCATCGGGCGAGAGCTCGAAGGCGCAGGGATGCGAGCCGGGCGCCATGGGGCTGGAAAGCTTGAGCAGGGCTAGCTTGCGGCCGACGGTTCCTTTGGCCAGGTCGAGTTCAACGATCTCCGAGGCATTCCACAAAGCGACATAGGCGCGCGCGCCGTTTTTGGAGAGCGCCAGGGCAACGGGATAAGTGGAGGGGACGGCATCGTTTTCGGCCAGGTCGAAACGAGTTTCAATTTTGCCGCTGGCGGCATCGAGGAGCAGAACGTCGTCGGAGAGATTGTCGGCGATCAGGAGCTTCTCCGCAGCCGCGGAGCCGATGACGGCAATCGCCGCCGGGTAGGGAATGCCCTTGTCGCTATCCGCGCCGCCGCGCAGTTTGGTTTTTTTGCCGGGAGCAAGCTGCTGGAGCGGCAGGGGAATGAATCGTTCAGGGGCGATTTTTCCTTGCGTGAAGCTGTATACGACAATGCCGTTGCCGGTTGCATCCTTGCCGATTGCGAGCGGGTCAGTGAGCGATGCCATACAGGCGTAGAGGTGAGTGCCGTCGCGGCTGAAGGCCAGACCGGAGAAGAGCGTCTGCCTGGCGCGAAGCGGGGTGCGAGAGTCGGGGAAGTCGGCCACGGCGCCGGACTGGGCGGCGTTTTGGGTGTCGAGCACCGCCAGCGACTGCATGTACTGCGATTCAAAGACGCCATAGCCGGCGTTTACCGTGACCACGTAACGCGAGTCCGGAGAGACGGCCATGGAAACAGGCAAGCTGTTCAACCGCTGCGGATGACCGGGAATTTCGCCGATCAACTGCTTGCTGGTGGGCAGATCGATGGTTTGAGCAACAAGGATGCCGGAGGTAAAAACGAAGGCCGAATAGAAAACTGCCAACCGCGCGGTAGTGTGCATGACCAGACTTTAACAAAAAGAGGGAGGCCTGCATGTTACAGAAGTGTAAGTTGGGCGGAAACCGCGTCATGCCCTTATAGAAGTTTTACAGCTGGCCGGAGTCGCGGGAGTAACTACAGCAGATTACCAACATCGGGGCAGCCGTAATGAGGCGGATTTTACGGATTATGCTTAGAATCTCCTCATGAGCGAACCCCTTGATTCCTTCGTATGCCTACTTACTGATGTAGTTCTGCCGAATCTGAAGGTCGTGCAGGCGAGCCAGATGGAGCAGATCGCCGCCAATGACCGGCTGGAGAACGACATCGAGGAACTGCGCCTGCATCTGGAGTCGCAGTTCGCGCACCTCTCGGCGCAGTTGACGGCCTGCCGCGCGGAGCTGGCGGCCGCACAGGCGACATTCAAGGCGGTGCATACTAACGGCACGCTTGCGCCGGACCGCACTACGATCATCCATTAGGCTGAGGCGCGCACACTCGACGCGCAGCCGCGAGGAAGGCATGATCGGAAGGCCGCTGCGCCTGCAATAATCATCGCTATGCGTACTGTGCTCACAGCGGAGCGGCTTTGGGATGGGCGCGGCTTGCTCGACCGCCCGATGATGGAGATCGAAGAGGGCCGGATTGCCTCGGTTTCCTCGCGCGCGGCCAGGGAAGCGCCCGGAGCGGCGCGGGTACTCGACTTTCCCGGCGCGACGCTGGCCCCCTCATTTTTCGATGTGCATATTCATGGAGCCAAGGGCCACGACATAATGGAGGCCACGCCCGAGGCGCTCGACGCCATAGGCAGTTTTCTGGCCGCGCACGGGACGGGGAGCTTTCTGGCGACTACGGTGACCGCGCCGCTGGATGCGACGCTGCGTTCGCTCTCCGGGCTGGCAAAACTGCTGGCGCGGCCGGCCGTTCAAGGGAAGGCGCGGCCTATCGGCATTCACCTGGAAGGCCCGTTTCTTTCGCACGCCAAGCGCGGCGTGCAACCGCCCGAGCACCTGCTCAAGCCCGATATCGCCACCTTCGATCGAATGTTTGAGGCGGCCGAGGGACACGTCCGGCTGATGACGATTGCGCCGGAACTGCCCGGAGCCGTCGAGCTGGCCAAGCACGCGATCGGCCGCGGCGTGCGCATCTCCATGGGCCACTCGGACGCTACCGCCGCCGAAACCCGCGCGGCAATTGCCGCCGGAGCTACGAGCGCGACGCATACCTTCAATGCCATGCGTCCACTGGATCATCGCGAGCCGGGGATTCTGGGAACGGTGCTGACCTCGGACGAGCTTTATGCCGAGATGATCTGCGATGGGATTCACACTGCGCCGGAGATGGTGAAGCTGTGGTGGAGGGCCAAGGGACCAGAGCGGGCGATTCTGGTGACCGATGCGATCAGCGCTACGGGAATGCCCGACGGCGAGTACCAACTAGGCGGTTTTGCGGTGCAGGTGGCCAACGGGAGAGCCATGGCCCGCGGCGTGCTGGCAGGAAGCGTGCTGACGCTGGACCGCGCCCTGGAGAATTTTATGGCATTCACAGGCGCGCCTCTGGAGCAGGCGCTGCGGTTGGCGACCGTAAACCCGGCAGCGATGACCGGCCTGGGCGAGCAGGCAGGTTCCGTCGCGGTGGGAATGCCGGCGAGCCTGGTGGCCGTGGATGCGGCAGGAAAGCTGGTAGGCTCGGTGGCATACGGCGAGCCGGTTCGCTAACCGGCGGCTTCCGCCAGCCGCTGGGCGCGCCACAGTGCGCCGTCGAGCGGGACAACGGCATCGCGCGCTACGGGCATCTGGGGCGCGGCAACTTTCAATCCCGCAAAAAAGGCCTCGCGAACCTGGGTCATGTGTTCGATGACGCCGCCGGTCCAGGCCACCGGAACCTCGCCGGCAATCGAATGCTTGCGGCGTAGCTTGGCGCGGACCAGGAGGACAAAATCGACGAGATCGGCCGCGGCCTGGGCGAGGGTTTCCCGGGCGACGGGATCGCCGGCATTGGCCAGTTCGCTGATGGCCGGAGCGAGAGCGGCAAAGTCGGGTCCGGGCGTGCTGTCGCCCAGGTTGATCAGGTCGTCCAGGTTAGGCGTGCCCCAGATTTCGCCTACTTTCTGAAGGATTTGCGTGGGCTGCTCGCGATCATAGGCATGGAGCGCACGGCGCAGGCTGTTGACGCCGATCCAGTAGCCGGAACCCTCGTCGCCGAGGCGCGAACTCCAGCCGCCGGCGCTCTCCCGGGTGCCGTCGGGCGCGCGGCCAATGGTGTTGGAGCCGGTTCCGGCAATCTGCAGGATTCCGGGGCCGCCACGGAAGGCTGCATCGAGAGCAATGACCTCGTCGCCGACCACCTCGGAACGCTCGACTCCGAAGTCGTTAAAAACCGCAGTGATCCATTCCGTGATGCCGGGCATGGACACGCTGGCCACGCCTACTGAGGCGGCGCGCACCCCGGTCACGCCAGCCTTGGCGAAGACCTCTTTGAGCAGGGCGCGCAGGTTGGCTTCGGCGGCCTCGGCGCCCACGCGCAGGCGCTTGATGGATCCGCTCTGGGCGTGCGCTAGAACCCTATCCCCTACCACGATGGAGGCGCGGGTATGCGTTCCTCCGCCATCAATTCCCAGAACCACGTTCATGGCTTGCCTGCCCCTTCGCTTGCCGGAATCTACAGCTTATCGCATGGAGCGGGAGCAGCGAAGGCAGTAAATGAGACTACGGCATCGGCATTTTAGAAGGGTTCCTTATTGCCGCCGCCGCAGAGTTCGACGGCGTGGGTGAGAGCTTTGGCGACGCGGTCTGCCATGTTGGCATCGATGATGGGGAAGAGGTTAATGATGCCATGCGGGCGGCGTACCAGCAGCGCGGATATATCCGGACTGGTGGAGGGGGTGACAATGTGAGGATTGCCCAGGCTCGCATCCAACTCGGTCTGGTACTGCGCGTAGGGCTTGATCACGATGTCCTGAACCTCGCGGAGATGAAAGCCAGCCTCCTTATCCTGGTCGAGGCGCCCGTCCATAACTACCTTCCAGTGGTACGTGATGTGGCATTCACTCGCATTGGCGACAACGTTGCTCACCTCGGTCGAGTCGGTTTCGCTGGTATCGCTGCCATTGCGCGTGTTGTGGGTATAGGAGAGAAACGTAACCTTGCCGATATCGCTCAGCTTTGCCTGAAGAAACTGCATGGTGACTTCCAGCGAGGGGCCGCTGCCGGCAGGCGTGGGCGGAGGCGGGACGGCGGTCTGCGCCAGCGCCGGAGCGCCGAGCAGAAAGGCTAAAGACAAGAAAAACACAGCGAACTTTACTTTCTTCATGGATTTACTCCTGGAATAGTTTATTGTTTTTGATGCTGTTCCGCGTAGGAAGAGGCTCAATATTTTTTCGGTTACCGAATCGGCGCCAGGGCAGGAACCGGCGATAGAATCTGTGTCCCGAGCGAAACCCTACTCAGGGAAGATAAAGCGCTCATTCCTGGACTCAAGACTTTGTTGTGTGGCGGGGAAGCCGCAAAGCCGGTGTATTTCTTATGATTATCACAGATGATTGTGGATTGCAATAGTCCATTTGTGAATATTTGATTATGAATTCCCGCAAGTGAGTCAGCCGGCCATGTCCCTGACAGCCAAAGGCGCCGTCACCAAAACGGCATTAGAAATTTCAAAATGGGCCATAAGCGCGTTTCCCACTGCGCATAGGGCAACATTTCATCGTTCTTTATCGCGCCCGGCTTTATGTTGGGAGAGCAGCTCTTCATTTGAGGGAGCTGTCCGCCTGCGGGCTGTGAGGGAACTGATGAACGAGATAGCAACCGCAACGCCGCAATTAGCCGGCACGTACAAGGGCCAAAGAACTGGTTTAACGGTCGAGGATCTGGCCCAGTCGTTTCTGGACAACCTGTTTTTTGGGCAGGGGCGCTCGGTGGAGCGGGCGACATTGAACGATCTTTACCGGGCGCTGGCGCAGACCGTGCGCGACCGGCTGGTGGAGCGGTGGATTGAGACGGTGAAGAACTACCAGGCGCAGGATGTAAGGTTGGTGTGCTACCTGTCGGCGGAGTTTTTGACCGGGCCGCACCTGGCCAACAACCTGATCAACCTGGGCATTTACGGGGAGACCGAGCAGGCAATGAAGCAGCTGGGCCTGGACCTGGGCGTGTTGATCGAGCAGGAAGAGGAGCCGGGTCTGGGCAACGGGGGCCTGGGGCGTCTGGCCTCCTGTTTTATGGATTCACTGGCCACGCTGGACATCCCGGCGATTGGCTACGGCATTCGTTACGAGTACGGCATCTTCAATCAGCAGATACGCGACGGCTGGCAGGTGGAAACGACCGACAAGTGGCTGCGGCTGGGCAATCCCTGGGCGCTGGAGCGGCCCGAGGACGCGTTTGAAGTCAAGATGGGCGGGCGCACGGAAAAGCATACCGACGCCAAGGGGCGCGTGCGGATCAATTGGATACCGCAGAGGCTGGTGCGCGGTGTTCCGCACGATACGCCGATCCTGGGATTCCGCACCAACACGGCCAACACCATGCGCCTGTGGGCGGCGCAGGCGGTGGAGAGTTTCGATTTTGAAACCTTCAACCAGGGGGATTTTTTCGGCGCGGTGGCCGACAAGGTGGCGAGCGAGAACATCTCCAAGATACTTTACCCCAACGATGAAGGAGTGCAGGGCAAGCAGTTGCGTCTGGCGCAGCAGTTTTTCTTTGTCTCCTGCAGCCTGCAGCACATTTTGAAGATACAGACCAAGGAGCACCGCCCGCTGGCGGAGCTGCACCGCAACTTCGCCATCCAGATGAACGACACGCATCCGGCGATCGCGGTGGCGGAGCTGATGCGGCTGCTGGTGGATGAGCACGAGATAGAGTGGGATGCGGCCTGGCATGTAACCGAAAATACGCTCTCCTACACCAACCACACGCTGCTGCCGGAGGCTCTGGAGCAGTGGCCGCGGGGCCTGTTTGGCACGCTGCTGCCGCGGCACCTGGAGATTATCGACGAGATCAACCGCCGTCACCTGGAGAATGTGCGCTTGAAGTTTCCCGGCGATGAGGGGCGCGCGCGGAGGCTTTCGCTGATCAATGAAGAGGGCGAAAAGTATGTGCGCATGGCCCACCTGGCCGCGCTGGGCAGCCATGCCATCAACGGCGTGGCCGAGTTGCATACGGAACTGCTGAAGTCGAATGTGCTGAGCGACTTTTACGCGCTGACGCCTGAGAAGTTCAGCAACAAGACCAACGGAGTGACGCCGCGGCGCTGGATGCGGCTGAGCAATCCGCGGCTGTCGCAACTGCTGACCGCGCGGCTGGGACCGGGCTGGATCAACGACCTGGAAAAGCTGCGCAGGCTGGAGGCGCAGATCGACGACGCGGAGCTCCGCTCGGAATGGCGCGACATCAAGCGGCATAACAAGCTGCAGCTTGCCGCCTATATTCACGACCGGCTGGGATTGGCGATTGATCCGGATTCAATCTTCGATGTGCTGGTGAAGCGCATGCATGAGTACAAGCGGCAGCATCTGCTCGTCCTATACATCCTGACGCTCTACAAGCGAATACAGCACAACCCGGAGGCGGAGATTGTGCCCCGGACCTTTATCTTCGGCGGCAAAGCGGCGCCCGGTTATCGCATGGCCAAGCTGATCATCAAGCTAATTCACTCAGTAGGCGAGGCCATCAACTCCGACCCGCTGGTGCGAGGCCGGCTGAAGGTGGTTTTTCTGCCCGATTACAGCGTGAAGCTGGGGCAGCGTGTGTATCCCTCCGCGGACCTGAGCGAGCAGATTTCGCTGGCCGGCAAGGAGGCCTCGGGAACCGGCAATATGAAATTCGCCATGAACGGCGCGCTCACCATCGGCACGCTGGACGGGGCCAATGTCGAGATCCGCGAAGAGGTGGGCGCGGAGAACTTCTTCCTCTTCGGACTGACCACGCCCGAGGTGGAGAGCCGCAAACGGGAGGGCTACAACCCGCGAGCTTTCTTCGATACCAATAACCTGTTGCGCGAGGTGATCGATTCTCTCTCCAATGGTGAATTTTCGCGCGGCGACCAGCGGCTCTTCGAGCCTCTGGTGAACTCCCTGCTGACCACCGACGAATACATGCTGCTGGCCGATTACCAGTCGTATGTCGATTGCCAGGACCGGGTGAGCCTGGCCTACAAAGACCAGGAAGCGTGGACGCGGATGTCGATTCTGAATGTGGCGCGAATCGGGAAATTCTCCAGCGACCGGGCAATACGCGACTATTGCGCGGATATCTGGAAGACCTGGCCGGTGAAGATTCAGTTGTAGGCGGCATGAAAACAAATCTGGTTGGGATTTATGATTCCAAGGTACCAAGAATGGGATCATGGTCACCCGCATTGTGCGGTTGACCCGGCGGTTGTGGTATCTTTCCCGCATGGAACTCCGACGCTTCTTTTTCGCCGCTCTTGTTTACGTCTTCGCATCCACCCTCACCTCCGCGCAGAACCCCGCGCCCACGCCGCCCATGGGCTGGAACAGTTGGGATGCCTACGGCTTCACCATCAACGAGGCAGACTTCAAGGCCAACGCCAAGGTGCTGGCCGGGTACAAGGACCTGGGCTGGCAGTATGTGGTGATCGACGAGGGGTGGTACATGGAGAACACCAGCGGCCGCAACCTGGCGGAGAGAAAGTATTTGCTGGACGGAAACGGGATTCTGCTTCCGGTAGTGAGCCGCTTCCCCTCCTCAGCGGACGGCGCGGGATTCAAGCCGCTGGCCGGCTGGGTTCATCAGCAGGGGCTCAAATTCGGCATCCATATTGTGCGCGGGATTCCGCGCGATGCGGTGAAGGCGAATCTGCCCATCGCGGGGACGAGTTTTCACGCCGCCGATGCCGCGGACCTCAACTCGCCCTGCGGATGGGATGACGGCAACTGGGGCGTCGCCGACAACGCCGCCGGGCAGGCTTACTACGACTCGATGCTGAAGCTCTACGCCGGCTGGGGACTCGACTTTCTCAAAGTCGACTGCATCAGCGACCACCCCTACCGGCCCACCGAGATTCGCCAGATTGCCGAGGCGATCCGCAAGACAGGACGGCCGATGGTGCTGAGCCTTTCTCCGGGGCCGACGCAACTGGAGAATGCGGCCGAGGTAGCCGAATTGGCGCAGATGTGGCGCATCACCAACGATCACTGGGATGGATGGACGTTTCCCCGCCATCCCGGTGACGACGAGTATCCCTTCGGCCTGCGCGGCGAGTTCGACCGGTTGGCCAAGTGGTTTGTGTATGCCAAGCCGGGCAACTGGCCGGACGCCGATATGCTGCCCTGGGGCTGGCTGGGACCGCATCCGGGCATGGGCGAGCCGCGCCCGTCGCGGCTGACGCAGGAGGAGGAGAAGACCGAGCTTGCGCTATGGGCCATTGCGCGCTCGCCGATGATTCTGGGCGCGAATCTGACCAGGCTGGATGATTTCACGCGTTCGCTGATCGCAAACCAGTCGATTCTCTTTATAAACCAGAATGTGACCTACAGCCATCCGATCGATCTCAAGAGCCTGGGAGCCGGTTTTGAAAACGCGCGGGTGTGGCGAGCCACGATCAATGCTCCGGGGGCACGAAATTACGCGGAGTTCTTTGGCTTCTTCAACCTGGACGACCAACCGTTGACGCTGCGCGCGAGCTGGCAGCAGCTTGGGCTGGAGGGCACGAAGCACTTGGCCCAGGACATGTGGAAGGAAGACGGCTTCAAGGAATCGAAGGAGGTCAAGGTGACCTTGCCGGCGCATGGCAGCGCGGTGTACGAGATTCGATAGGCGGGATTGTCAGCTTGCAACGGCGAAATGTTTTGGGCGGACTCGCAGCGGTTTGGATTGCTTCTGGCCGGTTTGTGTTTGCGGTTCCCACCAGCGGCCAAAAACTTGCGGATGCGGCGCGGGCGCAGTTGGGCGTGACGACGGGCTACGATCCGAATTATACGAAGCTGAGCTATCCGGGCGGTGATGTGCCGCGCTCGACCGGGGTTTGCGCCGACGTGGTGATTCGCGCGGCTCGCGACGGGCTGGGCCTGGATCTGCAAAAGCTGGTGCATGAGGACATGGTGAAGGCCTTCAATGCTTATCCGGCGCGCAGGGTGTGGGGGTCGCGGGAGCCGGATGCGAACATCGATCACCGGCGGGTGCTGAATTTGGAGACCTATTGGACGCGAACCGGGGCGCGGCAATGGGCTGCCCATGCGCCGACGCCCGGCGACGGTTTCCCCAAGCGCATCGAGACGGGCGACATTCTTACCTGGTTGCTGGACGCGAGGCTGCCGCATGTGGGCATCGTAGTGAGCGTTGGCCGGCAAACACGGGTGGTGCACAACATCGGCCGCGGAGTGGAAGAAAGTCCTCTCGAAGCCTTTCACGATCACCGGGCAGCCGGGCATTATCGCTGGCCGCCGGCGACTTAGCGGAGTGCCGTTCTTGAGGTTCCCATCGCGAACAGCCGGCGCGAATGCCGGATTTGCCCGTCACCGCCCTCCTGACTTTTCTGTGAGAAACTAATTGGGCTGGAAAATGGCCGGGAATACTATGGCCTGTTCCAGGAGGATTACTGAATGCCTGTACTTCGCTCGTTTTTTATCGCACTGTCTCACAATCGGGCTCTACGCCGCTTCAGCGAACGCTCTCTGGTAGGCAAGCGTCTCAGCTCCCGGTTTATCGCCGGCATGGAGATCGACGACGCCCTGCGGGTGGCCGAAGCGGTCAACAGGCAGGGGATGAGCGTTACGCTGGACTCGCTGGGCGAGAGCGTGACCACCGAAGCTGAAGCCCGGGCCGCCGCCGATGTCTACCACAAGCTGCTGGATGCGATTGCCGCGCGCAAGCTGAACGCCAACATCAGCATGAAGCTGACGCAGATGGGGCTGAACCTTTCGCCCGCGCTGGCCGAGAGCATTGCCGAGAGCGTGGCCCTGCATGCCGGCAAGACGGGCAGCTTTGTGCGCATCGACATGGAGGATTCGTCGCTGACGCAAGTGACGATGGAGATTGTCAAGCGGCTGCACGCCAAGCCGAAATTGAGCAATGCGATTGGCATCGTCATTCAAGCCTACCTTTACCGCTCGCAGAAGGACATTGCGGAGCTGATTGCCAACGGCATCCGCGTGCGGCTGTGCAAGGGCGCTTACCAGGAGCCGGCGGAGATCGCGTTTCCGCGCAAGGCCGACGTGGACGCAAACTTTATCAAGCTGGCCAACCTGCTGCTGGCGAGCCCCGTCTATCACGGCCTGGCGACCCATGACGACGCCATGGTGGCCGCGGCCAGGCGCTACGCCAGCGAGCATGGCATCGATCGCAGCAGGTTTGAATTCCAGATGCTCTATGGGATTCGCCGCGACTTGCAGCGCAAGCTCGTCGAGGAGGGCTACAAGGTGCGCGTGTATGTCCCCTTCGGAGACGATTGGTACCCGTACTTCATGCGCAGGCTGGCCGAGCGTCCGGCGAACGTGCTGTTTCTGGCTAAGAATTTCTTCCGGTTCTAGAGCGGCGGACAGTGTTTTTACAAGGCTCGGAACCTGCACAGGTTAAAACACCGGCATCCTCTACGCGCCATCATCAATGCAATGGAAAGCGGAGAGTTTTCTGGAAGTCAATACGACTCTACGGAATCGATCTTCCGGGCGATTTCGTTGGCCAGGGTTTCGACGTTGGTATGAAAGAGCCGGCGCTCCCGCTCGGGCAGTTCAATCAACAGATCGGGAAATGGCGTGATCTCGCAGCCGGGAAACGCGGTGCAGCCGGCGGTATCGGCCATGCGGCAGCTCACGTTGATCAGTTCGGCCATTCCCCAGGGGCCATCCTTTTGCCGCGCCGCATGATGCTCGGAGACAATGGGATCAAACTCCGGAGGCATCTTCCAGTCCGCGATCAGTTGACGGCCGGCCTCGCAATGATCCCATCCGAACAAATTTCGTTCAGCGATGAGGATGCTGGCGGCAGAGCCGCTGTGAACCCCCAGCAGAAGGCTATACTCCTTGGGCCGGATCACCGCCAGCGCCAGCCTGCCGATGTCGTGCATCACGCCCGAGGTGAAAGCAACATCCCGATTGAGAAAACCCACGGAAGCCAATTGATCGGCGATCAGGGCGCAGGCCAGATTGTGACGCCAGATGGCGCGCATGGCAGGCTGGTTCAGCGCTTTACCCATGTACCCACGCACGCCTACTGTCAGGCAGAGCCCTTGCAGGTTATTGGCGCCCAGCACTGCGATGGCCTGCAGAATGCTGCTGGCGGGAAACCGCGGCGCATACAAAAGCGAATTTGCGATGGTAAGGACTTCGCTGGCAAAGGCCGTATCGGAGGAGATCAGCGAGCTCAACTCGTGCAGTTGGACGTTTTCATTATTGGCCAGTTGCAGTACCCGGAGAGCGACCTGAGGGAAAGGAGGAATGCGGAGATGTGCCCAGGACGGAGTGATTGCCTCGCTCCTTCGCTCCTCATTCTGCAACATCTGAATCTCCCTTCGTCCAGACAAACCTCGCGAGCAGACTGATCGTTCCGCCGTTGCAGCGCGCCATGCGGAAACAAGCACAGCGCATTACAAAGGAATCGCCTTGTAATCATCTTTTCGGCATACGGCGAGATTCCTTGAGCCGCCAGTGTTGAATGAGAGAGATTTAAGAATATTGCCTCACAGGGCGTAAAGATATTACCGAAACAGTGCCGCGCGATTCTGCCGGCGACAGGCCGGGCCGCTCCGCAGAACGCAGCCGGGGCAGTCTCACGGCGTGCGGTGAAGTTTCATTGCGCTGTCCAGGTCTTTCCGTCCACGCTTGCCCAGATTGATCCAGCCTCATTTTTCAATTCAAACCCTCCAGCCGGCGCGGCATTGCTGCTCAAACCTGTTTTCGCCCGTACCTCAATGGCGCGACCCGTCCATTGACGGGCGACCTGCTCCCAGTGCTGGCCTGAGTCTCCGCTCAAAAACAGCGCGCCTGTTTGGTCTATTACCAGCACGAGGTTCTGTGCGATTGCCGTGGAAACAACCGCAAGGCCGCTGGGCAGCTTCGGCGGATTCGCCTTGCGGGCCTTGAGCGAGTCAGTCAATTCGGGGAGTTGCTGCTGAGTATTCATGTCGAAGCTGGCAGCAGGCGCGGATTGCTGCGGCCTACGCGGTCCCGCCGAGGCCGCCTGGCGTCTTGCGTGCGCGGTGTACGCTTCCGCCTGCATGCTCTTCAGTGAAACCGGTGGCGCAGCGGAGCCGGCAGAGAGCGTGCCGGAGAACTGCTGCTGGTCCTGCTGCACGGCGGCTGCGGCCGGCTCAGGTTGGTAATGTGCCGCGGCCACCGGTTGTGAAGCGGACTCCACGGAAAGCGTCGTTACAGCATGGCTCGACTCAGAAGAGCCTGCAATTTCTCCTGATTCAGCCGTAGATGCGGCGGAAGGAGCAGCCTCTAGCGCCAGATTCTCCGCCGGCCCGCGATGCGCGCCTAATTCAACGTCTCTGGCAATGGATTTTTTCACAAGCGCCGGCGCCGGATTGTGCGCTGCTCCGGTGGCTGCCTGCTCCTGCGGGACGGGCGCGGTTGATTCACTGAGCGGCGTGAGCTTTGCCATTTCCGGAGCAGGCGCCGTATGCCTGGGATGAAAAGTGACCACCAGAGCCAGCGCCGCCGCGAGCGCCGCGGCCGGAACCCAGGCAAAGCGCCAATTCAAAAACCACATTCCGGGTTGTGTCGTGGGCCGGGCTGCCGCAACCTGTGCCGATGTTTCTGCATCTGCGGCTGCCTGATGCGCCAGAAAAATCACTTGCCGGCAGCGGCTGCACCGCGCAAGGTGAACGAGAACCTGTTCGCGCTCCGGCGCGGCAAGCGCCTGCTCAGCGAAGGCGTTCAGGCTCTCGGCGTCAGGATGAAGATCGAGTTGGGAAGTTGTGTTCACAATGTAGCCTTCTCTTGGAACGCATCCAGGGACGAAATTTGCAGTATTTTCTTCAGATTCAGGTTCAAATCGCGCGGATCGGCGTCCAGCGCCTCCTGGGCTGCTGGCTTGCTCAGCCCCAGCCCTTGCAGATTGCGGGCGATCCGCTTCCGCAGGCCGCTGGTCACCCGGCGCAGTTTGCGGCTCACCGTTGCTTCGTGAACGTGGAGCAGAGGGGCGATCTCCAGAAGTGTTCGCCCATCCAGATAGTAGGCGGCCAGCAGAAATCGCTCCTCGGCGGCCAGTTGGCGGAGAGCCTCTTCAATGGCCCGGCCCAGAAGCAGCAGGTCGGCAGAGGGAGTTTCCGGTTCGGGGATTGCGGCCGGAGGCTCGTAGCCGTCTGCCGGATCGTCCAGCGGCAGCTCGCGGCGGGTGCGGCGGTGATGGTCCACGTGACGCTGGGCAAGCGTGGTGCGCAGCCAGCCCATCAGCGAGCCTCTCCCGCGGTAGGAATCCAGCGGGCTGCGGCGCACGCCGTCACGGGTTGTCAGCCCATAGAGCTCCGCGTAGAGTTGATCGGCCAGCTCGCGGCCCAGCGTTTCACTGCCCGTAATAGCAATGGCGGCGCGCGTCAGCGGCTGGCGATACGTGGCCAGAAAATGCTCCCATGCGCCCGGGTGCCCGTTGGCGCAGGCGCGAGCCAGCACCAGGTCGGCGAGCCGGAGGCCGCGAAAGAAGTCTCTCTGTTGCCGCCGCGTAGCTGCCGCTCCCGGCGCCAGGCCGAAGTTCTGCGCCGCCGCAACGCGCTCCAGGATCTCGCGGAACCGCTCACGCTCCAGTCCGTAGGCGGACGCGCTGCACTCCCGCCAGAGCTCTTCCACCAACGCATTATGGATCGGCTCGGGCACGGCGGAGATGCCGGCTGTGGCGCTTGCTTCAACGGGTTGGGAGGGCATGATCCCCACGCTCTCAAGATACGCCAGAGCGGTTCCACAATTCACGTGCCATTTTTGGCATCGTACAAGGTGGCATTTTCTTGAGGAAAATGCCACTTGAGGGCAATGGTTTCGGGGTACATCAATTGTGGAACCGCTGTACAACGCCCCGCAAAAAAATCTGCAAGAAATTGGCTGGCCGGCGTTCAAGGGTCATAAGCCGGTGATCATTCCCGGCGGAGGAGAGTCATGAAGAATCTGGGCAGGTTGGGAGTGGCGGGCGCGTTGGTTTTGGCGCTTGCGGCATTTGTCGAACAGGGTGGAGTGCAGGCGGCAGGCGGGCCGCAGGAAACGGCGAGCGGCTCCTACAAGGTGCTGGCTCCCATCGAGAGCGGGAACCTGCTTCTCTTCCCGGTGGTCCGTGCCAGCGGGAAGACGCCCGGCGCAACGCCGTTTATCACTCTGGATGAAGGAATAAAGAGCGGCCAGGTGGAGGTGACCGAAGCCGGCCGCGCGCGGGGAATGGTGCGGGATAGGGGAATGATCGGCGTGCCGCCTTACCGCGGCGACGGTTATCCGCAGTATCCACATCACGACGACAACTATCGCAGCGATGAAGTGAATACATTGGTGCTGGTGAACAACTCTAACAAGCCACTGCTGCTGCTGGCCGGCGAGATCGTGACCGGCGGCAAGCAGGACCGGGTGATCGCCAAGGATCGCATTGTGCCGGCCGGCAGCGAGCCTATCGATCTGGGAGTCTTCTGCATCGAGCCGGGGCGCTGGACGGCAAGCTCGGAGACCTTTGGCGCATCGGACAAGGCGCCCGCGCACAGCTTCATGGTGCAGCCCAGCGTGCGTGAGCGGGCCATGGTGGCCAAGGACCAGCAGGAGGTATGGAACTCGGTGCGAGGGAGCATCAGCCAGATGGCGCTGGCCTCTGCTCCATCCGCCGGCACTTCGATGGACGCCGGATCGGGCGCGGGATACCCCCGCTCGATGGGAACCACCAGCTATGCCCGGGTCATGGAAGACAATTCGGTCAGCGCCAAGGTGGATGAGGCCGCGGCTCCGGTGATGAAAGCGCGCGAGCAGGTCATCGCGCAGCTCCGCAAGGAGGGCGCCATCGGTGTGGTAGTGGCCGTGCGCGGCGAGATCGTGTGGGCCGACCTGTTTGCCGACACCGATCTGCTGAGCCGCTACTGGACCAAGCTGGTCCGCTCTTATGCCGCCGAAAGCCTGACCGAGGGCGGAAGCCACGCATCGCCTACTGTGGCCGACGCGCAACGTTTCCTCGACGCTCCCTCAGGCGGCACGGAGACCAGCGAGGGAGATGTAGGCGTCTACCGCTACCGCGAACTGCGCGCAGAAGGCACGGAAACATTTGTGCTGGAATCGCTGCTGCCGGGAACCGGCTACGATGCGCACATCAGCAAGCTGAAGCTGAGAGAAGTGGCATGGCACTCGCCAAAGCCTCACCCCATTCACCACGAGCCGGTGATCCGGCCGGTGATTCACCCGCCGCATGATGAGCCGCAGATCTACCGCTAATGGCCGGCTTACATACTGAAAACCCCAGGTCTCGACTCCGGAATCTGGGGTTTTTGTTGCGTTCAAAAAAATCTGTCGCACTATGCACCGCGTGGCAACTACACCTTTTTCTTTTTATGCGCCAGGCGGGGAACCGCGATCAGCGTGATGGCGAAGAGGAAGATGGCGGCGGCGATGAACTCCAGGTGGCCAAGGCGCAGGTCTTCCAGGAGCAGCTTGGCGGCAACCAGCGCCAGCGCGGCGTAGGCCATGCGCGTCAGCTCCACGCGGCGCCAGCGGGATCCCGAATAAGCCAGCGCAAGCGCCAGGGCGCAGAGGATGAGCGTGCGGATGAAAGCGACGTAAGGCGCGCTGGGAGCGATGCCGCGCTCGGTGAGCCAAAGCAGGCCCTCGACCAGCAGCGCGGCCAGCGCGAAGACCCCAAGAGCCGCCGTTGCCAGGTGCAGAAGCTGCGGTTTCCAGCTTTCCTGAGGGAGACGCTTGCCGGCTGCGTAGCATACAAACACGCAGAGTGAGACGAGGCAGATGCTCGCATCCAGCTTTGCGGGCAGATTTCCAGCCAGAGCATGAAAGGCATAGTCCAGCAGCCCCGAAACTATAGCGGCTGCCAGCAGAAATGCCAGGCCATGAAAGCGGAACGTCAGACGATTTGCGAAAATGGTGGCGGCAATCGCGGCCAGGCCAAGAATCGTGGAGAGCCAGACCTGCGGCAGGCAGAGCAGGCTTCCAGCCAGAAAGAGGCCCGCGGCCCAGGAGGCAAAGACAAGAAAATTGCGGCCTTCGGCGGCTTTGCTCAACAGGAGAATAGCTGCCGCATAACACAAAGCCGAGAAAAGCAGGCAAGCCGCGCCCAGGACGACTGCCCCGCCGTCCGGCGCATAGTAGAGCACGCTCGATGCGGCCAGCAAAAAAGCGATCAGCGCCTGGCCGGTTTCAAAGGCAGTAATCTTCTGACCAAGCAGCAGGGTGCTCAGGGCCACGCTCACCGCATAGAGGAGAAAAAGCAAACAGCCGGGCAACAGCAAGGCAGCCGTGCCCAGCGCCGGGTAATCCATGCGCGCGCTTGCGGGGCCGGAGTAGATAAAGATCAGCGCCCAGATGGCTGCATCGGCGGCCAGAACCGGCAAGAATCGCACGCTGCGCTGGTGGTTGCGCGCGGCGGCGTACTCCGAGATCAGCGCCATCATCAGGAGCGTCGTAATAAAGGGCAGGAACTGGTGCGTGGCGACGGACAAGGCAAGCGCCGCCGCTGCCGCGGCAAAATTGGCTACCCAGAAAACCGGCGCCAGGTCCCGTTTCCATCCGAGCGCGGTGGCCACAATGACGAAGATGTCCAGAATAGCCGCGGCGGCCGGCGCGGGCAGCATCTTGAAGCTCAGGGTCAGTTCCCAGAGCATGGGAGCGAGAATCATGGCGGAGGTGCCGGCGTAGACAGTGCTGGAAAACCACTCCTCAGCCGGGACGCGCGCCGCGGCCACCAGCCACAGAAGCGCATAAACAATGGCGACGGCGGCAATGGCCAGGCGGGGAAGCGAACCGGACTCAGCCACGGCGCGCAACAGATAAGCGCCGGCAATACCCAACATGGCCTTGCCCAGCACGGAGAAGGCACCGCCAGCATGCGCGAGGGAGAGCCCTTCGCCGGCTACGACTACAGGCCGCGCAACCGGCTCAGGCGCGATTGCCGCCTCGGAGGATGGATGTTCCAGCGCCTCAACGCGCCGCTCCAGCGCCGCCAAGCGCGCGGTGAGATCTTCGAGTGCGCCGGGATGATCGCTCATCAGTTCCACCCGAGAATAAGAATTTTGCCGCCCTAGCCGCCGGCGGCCTGCGCGTGAGCGCTCTTTTCAGGCCACGGTGGCAGCAGTTTGATCAGCACCCACAGAAAGACGAGCGGCAGCAGCGTCAGGAAGATCGCCACCAACAGGCCCTCGCGCGTCACCAGGCTCATCTTGTATGTGGTGTAGCCGAGAAAACTCTTGGAGAACAACTGCCCGCCGATCACCACATTCCAGCGCATGGCAAAGATGCCGATCAGGGCCAGGGATCCGGAGATAGCGTAGATGCGCTTGCGAACGATCTCCGGCAGCTTCACAACCTGAGTCAGGAACAACAGCACCAGCGGCAAGATCGTGCCCAGTCCAATCTGGATGACGATCTGCGAAAAGTAGAGCTGCGTGTGGACCATGAAATCCAGGCTGCGGAAGGATTCGTCGGCCTCGTAAATTCGGTGCACCAGGTCCAGCATCTCCAGGCTGAAGTCGATGATGAAGATATAGAACAAGTACATGGCGATGGTGTCCACGCAGCGCATATCGATGATTTGCTTGCGCAGCTTGGAAATTGCCATGTAGAGCAGCATGACCCCGGCAACCCCCGACACCATGGCCGAAAAGATGAAGACCACCGGCATCAACGGCGAGGACCACCAGGGATTGGCCTTGATGGAGCCGAAGATGAAGCCGACGTATCCGTGCAGCAGAAAGGCGGAGGGAATGCCGATCAGCGTCACGATCCAGCCCACACGGTCGTCGATGGCCAGCGAGCGCGGGCTGATGTTCGTCGAGCCGAGCGTCATCACCCGGTAGACTAGGCGCAGCAGGCCCTTGCAGGACTGCGACAGAAGCACGATCTCGCAGCGGTAGTCGAGCCATATCTCGAAGACCAGTACAGCCATGAGATACCACATGTATACATACCCGAACATGGCCATGGCCGAGGTGCTATGGGGAGTGAAGTACATCTCCGGCGATCGGAAGGGGTGGCCCAGGTGCAAAACCAGCGGCAGCGGCGCAACCAGCAGGAAGGCCAGGGCGGTCAGCAGCGCCAGCCGGTAGGTGGGCTTGACCGCATCCACGCGGAAGACGCGCTCCAGCGAGGCCAGAATGAATGCGCCTGCCACCAGCCCCGTAATGTAGGGGTACAAAACGATCAGCACACTCCAATAGAGAGTGATTTCGTTGGGATACATGTAGCCTTCAACGCCGCTCATAATTCCTCGCCCATTTGGTTCCTAACTGTTCACTGTTTCACTACTTCACTATTTCACTGTCTTACCGCACTGAACCATCCAGGTCGTTGTAGAAGAGCTTGGCGCCGGTGGCCATCTGCGGCTTCAACACCTGCACGCTGTGCGTCTTCAGGAACGCGTGAATCGGGTCATTGGGATTTTTCAAGTCAACTAGTTTGCGCGCCCCGGTGGGGCAGGCCTCGCAGCAGGCAGTCGTTAGCCCCTTGGTGATCCGGTGATAGCAGAGCGTGCACTTGTCGGCAACTTCCTTCTTTGGATGAATGTAGCGGCAGCCATAGGGGCAGGCCTGCACGCAATAGGCGCAGCCCAGGCAATAGGTCTGGTCAACCAGAACCACGCCGTCCGGGCTGATGAAGGTCGCCCCCACCGGGCAGACCTGCGTGCAGGGCGAATCCGCGCAGTGGTTGCACAGCTTGGGAACGAAGAAGTACTTTCCGCTCTCATCGGTGGCAACCGGGAATCCTTCCTTGCCGCCATCCGGCGAAATGACCTCGGGCGCGATCAAGGGGTTAGTCGTAATGGGCCCGGACCCGGTCATAGGCCAGTCCGTCCGGTGGTAGCGCTCGACCCATGTGCGGAAGTATCCATCCGGCACGTCGTTCTCGGTCTGGCAGGCGCGCACGCAGTTGCCGCAGCCGATGCACTTGTCGATGTCGATCAACATGCCCCACCAGTGGCCGGTCATCTTGTAGTTGGGAGCGTCTTCCGGGGTTCCGGCCATCACGGACTCCCAGGCAACCGCCGCGGCAGGCAAAAGAATCATCAATTGACGCCGGGAAATATTCATTTTGCACCTCCCGCATCGATGCCGGGGCTGTGTGGCTGATGACATGTTTTGCACGGAGTGCCCTGGTAGTGGCTTGCCGGATCAACCTGCGGAAAGCCCTTGGGCTTGGCGGCGCTGGCCGTGTGGCAGCGGGCGCAGAGCACGGCCGTGTCCGGCAGAACCGGCGTAACCGTTGCGGGGTCGTCGGCGTGGCTGGCCAGAGCGCCATGGCAGGCCTCGCAGTTCACCTGCGCGTGCTTGCCGATCTTTTTCTTTTCCGCCACATCCGAGTGGCACATCTCGCAGGTCTCGTGTCCGGCAAACTTCACCGGCCGCGCCGCAATTTCGCCGATGGCCGCCCCGCGATAGTGCCCATACTGCCCAAAGCTTTTGGGCACAACGTAGTGGCGCACTACCAGAAAGATCAGGAAGGCGAGGACAAAGAGCCCCGCGAACCGGAATAGATGCCCTGTATCCTTGAAAACACTCATCAAACTCTCTCCATTACGCTGCCGCCAGGAGCTTTCATAAATCAAATTCAGAGCGAAGGGAAAACTTTCCCGCGCCTCTGACGGTACAGTCCCTCCTCCCTGTGCTGTATGTGAGATAGATCACACTTTGGCGGGAGACGGGCCTCTTCGCGGAGCCGTGCGTTGCTTCGTTTCAGAATGGGGAACGCGCAGGCCCCATGCCGAGGCGCAAGGCGATACGATGAACTTTGGAGCGCAAAATGCCAAGAGTTCTCGATGGCGTGGCGATTGCCGCGGCCATCCAGCAGGAGGTGGCCGGGGAGGTCCGCGCGCTCGCCGGACGGGGCATCCGGCCCGGCCTGGCGGCGGTGCTGGTGGGCAGCGTAGCCGCCTCGGAGATCTATGTCCGCAGCAAGGTGCAAAGCTGCGCCTCCCTGGGCATTTTCAGCGACCTGATCACGCGGCCGGAGACGGTGACCACGGCGGAAATGCTCGATCTGATCGCCAGCCTGAACGCGCGCGACGAGATCGACGGCATCCTCATCCAGTTGCCGCTGCCCGCGCAGGTGGATACCAAGGCTCTGCTCGACGCCGTCTCCCCGGCCAAAGACGTGGACGGTTTTCACCCGGTGAACGCGGGCCGTCTGCTGGCGGGGCGGCCGTCTCTGGCTCCATGCACACCGGCCGGGATTCTTGAAATTCTCCAGCGCAGCGGGATTCCCATCGCTGGCCAACACGCGGTCGTGGTGGGCCGCAGCGACATCGTGGGCAAGCCCGCGGCCATGCTGCTGCTGCACCATAACGCCACCGTAACGATTTGCCACTCGAAGACCCGCGATCTGGGCGCGATGACCCGCCAAGCCGATATTCTGGTGGCCGCCATCGGACGCGCGGGCTTCATCACCACGGAGATGGTGAAGCCCGGCGCGACCATCATCGACGTCGGCATGAACCGCATCACTGACCCAGCGGAATTTGCCCGCTTTTTTGCCGGAGACGCCCGGCGCGAGGCGGCCTTCGCCAAACGCGGTTCGGTTCTGGTCGGCGATGTGCATCCCAAAGCCTTCGAGCGGGCCGGAGCCTATACGCCCGTTCCCGGCGGCGTGGGTCCGTTGACGATTGCCATGCTGATGGCCAACACGGTGCGCGCCGCGAAGATGCGACGGGGACTATGATTTTTTATCGATTGGCCAAGGAGCCGTGCGGGCTATCCTGTTATAAAGTCCGGCCAATCATCTTCGGTTTGAGATCACAGTTTGTGATTTCAAACCGGGAGGCGAAATGAACAGCAAAAGCGCCCTGGTACCGAATTCCATTGAGAATCAAATTGTCCTGGTGCGCGGCCAGAAGGTTCTGCTCGATACCGACTTAGCAGCACTGTATGACGTGGAAGTCAAGGCGCTCAATCAGGCGGTCAAGCGGAACGAGGAGCGTTTCCCCCCGGATTTTGTCTTTCAGCTCACGGCGGAAGAGAACGAGGCTTTGAGGTCACAAACTGTGACCTCAAAGAGCAGCCGTGGAGGCCGCCGCTACGCGCCCTATGCCTTTACCGAGCACGGAGCCATCATGGCTGCCAGCGTACTCAACTCCCCGCGTGCGGTGGAAATGAGCATCTTTGTGGTTCGCGCCTTCCTGCGCCTGCGTGAGATGCTCGCCACCAACAAGGCGCTCGCCGCCAAACTCGCCGAGTTGGAGCAACGGCTGGAGACAACCGACCACAAAATTGTCGAGATCATCAAAGCAATCCATGTACTCGCGATACCGCCGGAGAAGCCAGCCCGACAGATCGGCTTTCGCCCCGATGCGGTCTCCAAACCGAAGATGCTGGAGACCAACACGGTGCGCGCGGCTAAGATGCGCAGGAGACTGTAATTGTCGTTTTGAAGCTTTAAAAACGGCGGAGAAGAACAAAATGAAGAAAATATTCCTTGCTATTTGGCGCTGGTCATACCATCGCGAAGACGAAATTAATTGGTCTGCAATTTGTTTTGGAGCGTTGGGCTTGACGATCATGCTCTCGCAGAAACTCTGGAGCGAGTGGCCAAGTATTGCGCATGGATCATTTTTGCTCCTCATGATTGAAAATTGCTGGCTCTATCTCCTGACTCTGATTGTGGTTTTTGGTTACATGGGATTGCATCTCATCAAACTTCTGCGCAGGTACGATAGATCCATTTGGTGGATCATTCCGCTGATGCTTTCTCTCATTGGAGTCGCAACCCCTCCGAATTGGAATGGGGCGAATGCATGTTGCGCGATCATATTCTTTGTAATCCATTACCCGCTCTTCTTGAATCGTACCATTCGTAAAAATTTGGAGCCTGTCCCCTATGACTAGAATCTATATCGCTACGAATATCTCAGCCAGACCGTAAACGAATTGGGGTTGTGAATGCTTCGAGTTGGTCTCACGGGCGGATTAGCGAGCGGCAAGAGCACCGTTGCAGCGGCTCTGCGCGCGCTGGGAGCCGAAGTCATTGAAGCCGATGAGCTGGGCCGGGAGCTGATGGAGCCGGGCCAGGCAGTTTACGCGGAAATTGTCCGCGTCTTTGGTCCCGAGGTCGTCAGCCCTGATGGCATCCTGGACCGTGCGATGCTGGCCGAGATGGCCTTCAAGGACGGGCGGCTGCAAGAGCTGAATGCCCTCATTCATCCGGCGGTGATTGCCGCTGAGCAGCGCTGGGCAGACCAGGTTTTTCGCCGCAATCCTGCCGCCGTGGCCATCGTCGAGTCGGCGCTTATTTTTGAAGTGGAACGCGACGCCCGCCTGCGCGGCGAAAGCGAAACGGTTCTAGCCAGTTGGCGGCGTCGCTTTGATCGCATCATCGTGGTAACCGCGCCCGACGAGGTGAAGATCGCCCGCTATGCCGCCCGCGTCTGCCCGGAGGGGGCTGGCCGGGAGGCAGCACAGGTTGCCGCCCGCAGTCGGCTGGCACATCAGATTCCCGACGCGGTGAAAGCCGCCCAGGCAGATTATGTAATAGATAATGCAGGAGATAAGGAGGCCCTCCTGGCCCAGGTGGAGGCTTTATGGCAACGCCTGCGGGAAGAAAGCAACAAGTATCCCGCAAAGGAGTCTTTAGAATAGAGATAGTTGAACAGTTTAGAGGTTGACTCACGATGAAACTGCGCCAAATACTCCTTATTCTTCTGCTGGTGTGCGGCTTCTGGTTCCTCACCACGCATCTTCCCTCCAGATTTGACAGTCAGTCCCTGGGCAATCTCTTTCGCACCAGCGGCTCTGGCTCTGGTTCCGCGCTCCAGCTCACCGAAGCCGAGGCCGCGCCCGCCTACGATGCCGAGGAGCAGAACAACATCGCCATCTACAAGCGGGTGCTTCCCTCGGTGGTCAACATCACCTCTACGACGCTGGTATTCAACTTCTTTTATGGAACGGTGCCGCAGCAGGGCCAGGGCTCAGGCTTCATCCTCGACAAGGCCGGCCACGTGCTGACCAACTTCCACGTCGTCGCCGGCGCCAACCGCGGGATCAAAGTGCAACTGAGCAACAAGCGCAACTACGACGCCAAGGTGGTGGGCACTGACCGCACGCACGACCTGGCGCTGCTGCAAATTACCGCGCCCGACCTGCAACCGGTTACGCTGGCCGATTCCGGCGAGCTGTCGGTGGGCCAGAAGGTCTACGCCATCGGCAACCCCTTCGGCCTCAGCGGCACCATGACGCGGGGCATCATCAGCTCCATCCGGTCCATTCGCAATGAAGATGGCGCGCCCATCGAGAACGCCATCCAGACCGACGCGGCCATCAATCCCGGCAACTCCGGCGGCCCGCTGCTCAACTCGCGCGGCGAGGTCATCGGCATCAACACCATGATCGCCAGTAACGGCGCCGAACAGAGCTCCGGCATCGGCTTTGCGATTCCCATCAACACGGCCAAGGCAGTGCTGGCCGACCTGACTCGCTACGGGCGCGTCAAGCGCCCCTCGCTGGGCATCGTGTCGTATGAGATTGGCCCCGACCTGGCCGAGCAGATGGGCCTGGCCGTTGACTCCGGGATTTTGATCGAGCAGGTCGTTCCCGGTGGAGCGGCGGAGAAAGCCGGCCTGCGCGGCGGCAATGAGAAGGCCTACGTGGGCAATACTCCCATCCTGCTGGGCGGCGACCTCATCGTGGCCATCGATGGACAGCGGGTCACCAATCCCCAGGAGATCAACGCCATCATGGAAAAGCATCAGGCCGGCGACACGGTCAGCGTCACCTTCTATCGCGGCCAGAAGAAGATTACGCTCAAATTAATTGCGGGAGAAGCACGGGAGTCGAACAACTAACGGGGAAGGCAGAATCGATCCGATTTTCCGGGAAAAGCAGAACGGGCCGCACCAGATTTGGCGCGGTCCGTTCTTTGTGTCACTCTGCGAATCGTATGCGGAGAGAATAAATGGTCGGGACGGGCAGATTTGAACTGCCGACCCCTCGCACCCCAAGCGAGTGCTCTACCAGGCTGAGCCACGTCCCGACACAATCGAGCCGGCTCACGGGGAGCCGGCTTTGGGGTCTTACTTAGTTTACACGAGGCCGGGCATGCGCGTTTGCGCCGGTGCGGAGAATTGTTGTCCGGCTGCAGCCGCTTTCACTCAGAGGGCGGAACAAACTGCTCAGGCATCGCCAGCCCCTCGCCAAAGAAGAACTGCTCCATCTGCTCGACCAGAAACTGCTGCGCCTGCGGGGTCCAGGGCTGCAAGCGGTACTCATTCAGCAGCATCTTCTGCCGGTCTACCCACTCGCCCCACGCCGCCTGGGAAACATTCTTATAGATCTTCTGGCCGAACTCGGAATCAAAGGGAGGCTCTTCCAGGCCCTCCATCTCCTTCTTGTAGCGAACGCAAAACACCGTATGTGCCATCCGTCATTCTCCTTCCCTCATTGTATTGGATGCTCGCGTCCTGTCCACGGCTGGCCTTTGCGCCCAAATCGGATTATCCTGTGCGGGTATGTGCTGTCGATTCATGCGCCAGTCCTCGCTGCAGACCCTCGCCGGCTGGTTTGACGTGGAGCTGGGCGGGATTCCCTTCTTTGCGTCCAGCTACAACATCGCCCCGCAGAGCGTTCAACTCGTGGTGCGGCTCAATCCCGGCTCCGGCAGCCGGGAGTTTGCCTTGCAACGCTGGGGACTGGTGCCCTTCTGGGCCAAGGACGCCAAGCTCGGCTACTCCACCTTCAACGCCCGCGCCGAGGAGGCCGCCCGCAAGCCTGCCTTCCGCGAGGCATGGAAGACGCGCCACTGCCTGGTGCCCGCCGACGCCTTTTACGAGTGGCAGAAGATTGACGCCAAAACGAAGCAGCCCTTCGCCATCGCTCTCAAGTCCGGCGAACCCTTCGCCTTTGCCGGACTCTGGGAGAGTTGGCAGCCGGCGCAGGGCCCACCGCTGGAAACCTTCACCATCCTTACCACCGGCCCCAACGAAATCATGAAGCCTATCCATAACCGCATGCCGGTTATCCTGGAGCCGGGCGTTTATGCCCATTGGCTGGCGCCCCCCGACCCGGCAAGGCCGCCCGTGGAACTCCTTCGCCCCTACCCGTCAGAGAAAATACGCGCCTGGCCGGTCAGCAGCCGTGTGGGAAACGTCCGCAACAACGATCCACAATTACTTGAGCAATTCTGACCGGCCCGATTCTCTTGTGGCGGAGCACAATCTAATTGGCGTTCTTGAAGGTTCTCCCATTGACTACCCGAACGAGCAGCCACGACCCAAAGGAGCCATCATGTCCGATTCGAATCCGTCTGGCCTCTCCGACAACGCCGCCGCGGGCATTGCCTATATAACCCTCATTCCGGCAATCGTCTTTCTGATCATCGCGCCCTTCAAGAACAGCTCATATGTCCGCTTCCATGCCTGGCAGTCGATCTTCTTTTTTATTGCCTGGGCGGTGATCGACATTCTTGTCGGGGTGGTGCAGAATCTCGTCCCATCCACCGTCTTCCTGACCTTGACGGTCTTGCAACTGGTGGGCCTGGCTATCTTCATTGTCTGGATAATCGTTTTTGTCCAAGCCTTCAATGGCAAGCGCATCAAGCTGCCGGTGATTGGCGATCTGGCCGAGAAGCAAGCCAACAGATAGCCGGCTTCCCCTCCCCGCCGAACGCAGAAACGGCCTCCATAGGGAGGCCGTTCTTGTCTTTGCATCTCCCCACAGGATATTTCCATCTCCAGACAGCATCCGCGCTCCCCGGCGGAGATTCCGCTTGACAACCACCTGTGCGGGCATTTTTCCTTATCTCGTCCCAAGCCCGCGCCCCGTGCACGAGAACCTTCCAGATTTCCCCCGGGTCTGCCCGGTCCGGCTGGGGCGTGAAACATCGACTCTCACAAACAGGGTTCAATCCCAAAGGAGCTACAGTGCCTGATCAAACTCCGCAAACTGGCCTAAGTGATGATGCCGCTAGCGGCCTTGCTTACATCACTTTCATCCCAGCGATCATCTTCCTGGCGACCGCCCCGTACAACCAAAAGCGTCTCATTCGCTTCCACTCCTGGCAATCGATCTTTTTAACCATTGCCTGGTTTGTCGTCGTGGTTGGACTACACATTATTAGCATGGTTCCGTTCTTAGGCTTGATCGTAATTCCCATTCGGATGCTGGTTGGCCTGGGATTCTTCATTCTCTGGCTCATCGTGGTGATCAAAACCTTCAACGGCCAGATGTTCAAAATTCCGGTCATCGGCGATTTCGCTGAAAAGCAAGCCGGCAACTAAAGGCTTACAGACGTTCGATCTCATACCCCAAAGGAGCTACCATGCCCGAACCAAACCAATCTGGCCTCTCCGACAATGCTGCCGGCGCGCTGGCCTACGTCACTTTCATTCCGGCGATCATCTTCCTGGTCGTCGAACCCTACAACAAGAACTCCTACATCAAATTCCACTCCTGGCAGTCGATCTTCCTGGGCATCGCAATTTTTGCGGTGGACATCGTGCTCACGGTGATTCCGATTCTTGGATGGATTCTTCTACCATTTGCTATGCTTGGGTTCCTGATTCTGTGGATCTTTGTTCTGCTCAAGGCTTCAAAGGGCGAGCGTTACAAGCTGCCGTTCATTGGCAACCTGGCTGAGAAACAGGCCGGCGCCTAACGTATCCGCCAGCTGCATTTTGAAGTCCGTTCCATCCGCGCCGTTGGTGCCAGTCGGCTTCAACGGCGCTTGCCTTTCTTGCCGAACTTCTTCCTATTCCTGGAGGCTGGAACAGCCGCGTCCCGGCGCTTGCTCTTCTTCGACTTGGCTGGTGACTTGGCGGCCTTTTTCCCGGTCAGCGGCAAACCCTCTTCCACAATCGAGAACTGCAACTTGCGCTCCTGAGCGAGGATGCGGTCCAGAATCACCTGCACCCGGTCGCCGGCGCGGAAGCGGCGGCCGGAACGCTCGCCGATGATCTCATGCGTGTTCTCGCGCCAGGTGTAACGGTCGCCAACAAGCGTATCGATGGGCACCAGTCCCTCGACAAAGAGGTCGGTCAGCTCGACAAAGAGGCCGTACTTGGCCGGGTTCAGCACCAGCGCGGCAAATTCCTCGCCCACGCGGTCCTGCATGAAGCGCACCTTCTTCCACTCCACCAGTTCGCGCTCGGCCTCGGCGGCGCGGCGCTCGGTCTGGCTGCACTCCTCGGCGATCTGCGCCAGCTCGGCTTCAGGGATGGGCGGCTCAGGGAAATTAGAAGCAGGGTGCCCCATCCTTGACGAGTTTTTGTTTTTGCGCCAAGAGTGGGAAGCCATACCGCTCGTTTGTACCACCTCATTCGGATGCCTCCACGGTGAGCTGTGCCGCCCCTCAGCTACCACTCCCTCGCCGCGCACGCCCTCGCTGAGCAGCGCCTTCACAATCCGATGCACAATCAAATCGGGATAGCGGCGGATGGGCGAGGTGAAATGGGTGTAAGTGGGCGCGGCCAGCGCAAAGTGGCCCTCGTTGATCTCCGAGTAGCGTGCCTGCATGAGCGAGCGCAGCATCAGGTAGCTCAGAATCCGCTCCTCCGGCTTGCCCTCAATGCGCGCGGCGAGTTTCTGATACATGCACGGCGTGACGGGAATGTCCTCGGGCACCTCGTGTACCCGCGGCTTGCGGCCTGAACTTTGCGCTTCGCGGCGTTCTGCCCGCGTCTGAATTCGCTTGATCGGCAGCGCGCCCAGCCCCAGTGAGTAGCCGAAGCTCAAGGCCAGCTCCTCAAACTGGACCACGCGGCGCGGCTCGGGCTTTTCATGGATGCGATAAATCGACGGCACGCCCAGGTCCTCGAGCCATGTTGCGACGCACTCGTTGGCCGCCAGCATGAACTCCTCGATCAGCCGGTTGGCCCAGGTGCGCTCCGATTTGGTCACCCCGCGCATCTGGCCGTGCTCGTCAAACTCAATCACCGGCTCGGGCAAATCAAAATCAATGCTGCCCCGCTGCTCGCGCCGCTTGTTCATCAGCACGGCAAGCTTGCGCATCCGCTCAAACTCCAGGGTCAGGTTGGCATAGCGGGCGCGGGTTTCGGCGTCATTTTCTAAGATTTCGTAGACTTCGGTGTAGGTCATCCGCGCCGCCGAGCGGATCACCCCTTCGACGATCTCGTAGCTCGTGATGCGGCCGCCGGAGTCGAGTTGCATCAGGCAACTCAGGACAAGCCGATCTTCGCCGGGGCGCAGGCTGCAAATGCCGGTTGAAAGCTCCTGCGGCAGCATGGGTATAGCGCGGTCCGGGAAGTAAACGCTGGTTCCGCGCAGCCGCGCCTCCAGGTCGAGGTCCGTTCCTGCGCGCACGTACTCCGCCACATCGGCGATGTGCACTTGCAGCTCATAGCCGCCGTCGGGGCGGTCGATGACCAGCACGGCGTCATCAAAATCTCGCGCCGTTTCTCCGTCGATAGTGACAATTGGGAGGCCGCGAAAATCACGGCGGCTGTCGGCTTCGTCGCGGTCGAGATGGGCTACGGCGCGCGCTTCGGCCAGCACGTTCTCCGGAAAGACCCGCGGCAACTGGTGTTTGCGGATCATCATCTCCACATCCACGCCGAAGTCGTCCGGCGAGCCCAGCACCTCGATTACTCGGCCCACTGGAGGCCGCGTCTGAGTGGGCCAACTGGTGATCTCCACATCGACTACCAGACCCTCCAGGCTGTCGTGCGCATGAGAGGCTGCCTCGTTGCCCAATACTCGATGCGACGTGGCTTCGTTGGCAGGGGGAAGCTCCGAACCTTCGGGAATCAGAATCGCCTGCGTCATCCGCTCGTCGAACGGAACGACCATGTGCCCCCGCTCCCGGTCGTTTCGCGCATAATGAAAAACACCGACGACGGTGGGGTTGCGCCTCTCCAGAACGCGCACAATCCGGCCCATGCAGCGCCCATCGGCCTTGGGAGGCTCCACTTCCACCAGCACCTGGTCGCCCTGCATGGCGCCGTTGATCTCGTTGGGCGGAATAAAAATATCGTCAGTGCCGGTTGCCTGCCCCGTATTCGGCCGCACAAATCCGTAGCCATCGCGATGCAGGTCCAGCCGCCCGGCGGCCAGATTGTCGCGCGTGCCGAGTGGCCGGGGAATGCTCCAGTGCTCGCGGTCCTGCTTGGCCAGCACGCCGCGCGCCGTCAGCCGGGCAAGCTGTTCTAGAAGCAGCCGTCGCTCCCGCCCGCCGCCCAGCGACAGCTCTCGCACCAGTTGCTTGTATCCGGCCTTGCCGCCGGCAGAGCGGGCAATCCGCGCGACCAGTTCACGATCAGTCATAGCTCAAGAGTACAGCGCGTAGTATTAAAATATTCTCAGAACAATACCCTCGGCGGGCCGGGAAGAGTAACATCCTATTTATAGCCGCGCGTGGGTTGCCCGGGCTAAAGTCAGGCAGTCCACAGTTTCATTCAGCCTGGGCTCGCGGCAATGGCCCTGGCTTTAAGATGCCCGTCCTTTAAGGACAGAAAAGGAACAGAGTGAGCGCTATGTGGAAACCCAGCCAACCAGGACCTGCTACACCGAGCTTTAACCCTGAACCCTCTCACCCCGCTGCGCCCGCTACATCCGTTGAATACCCCAATCGGGCCCCGGCAACGGCCGGCGATCAGGCCACCATCGGCAAGGGCCTGTTCATCAAGGGAGAGATCACCGGCTCTGAGTCGCTGTTTGTCGACGGCAAAGTCGAGGGCACCATCGCCCTTCCCGGCAACCGCGTCACCATCGGCCGCAACGGCCAGGTGGCCGCCGGCATCACCGCGCGCGAAATCGTCATTCTGGGCAAGGTGCGCGGCAATATCGTCGCCTCTGACCGGGTGGACATCCGCGCCGAGGGAGCCCTGACCGGCGACGTGACTGCGGCGCGCATCAGCATTGAGGATGGCGCCTACTTCAAAGGCGGCATCGACATCAAGAAATCCGAAGCCAAGACGGCAGCCGATGCCAAGGCGGCAGCGGATGCCAAGCCATTTGCAGCCTCGGCTTCTGCCGCGCCGGAGGCACCCAAGCCGGCCTAGCAGTAGCTGCGTTTCCGGCCCAGCTCCAACACATGCGCCCCTGCCGACGCGGGGCGTGTGTGTCTTCAATAGGAGGAAGGTGCATTGTTGACTTGTCCGAGTGCAAAACTGCTGGTCCGGAGGGGGAAATTCGGAAAAACGACATAGTAATGAAACGGAAATGAAATGAATATGAATTACTTTGATTATTTTGTAATTGACAGAATATACAAGAGATGGCAAAATATGAGATGAAAATGAATTGAAAATGAAACAAGAAATGAACCAGAAAAACTCATGATTCGCTATGAGCTGCCAAAACGCTGGATTCTCTATGACGCAAGCGCTGTAATGACCGCCCTTGTTGAAGCCAAAGCGGCTGTGCGGGCGCTCACGACCCTCCCCTATCAGAAGAGCTGGGTCGAGGCGCTCCAGGAGTTGCAACTCAAACGCGAGGTCGCCGGAACCAGCCGGATCGAGGGCGCGGAATTCACCGATCGAGAGCTGGATGAAGCAATCCGGCCCAATGTTTCACCCGAGGATCTGCGCACGAGGTCGCAGCGGCAGGCGCGTGCGGCGATGCTCGCCTATCGCTGGATTGGGGAGGTTCCCACTGATCGGCCCATCACAGCCGATCTAGTGCGGGAGGTTCATCGACGCATTGTGACCGGATGCGATGAGGACCATTGCCCTCCGGGAGTGATACGAGAACGTGACTATAACGTAAACTTCGGCATTCCCTTGCATAGGGGCGCAGAGGGAGGACCACCTTGCGAAGAGGCCTTTGCCGGACTACTTCAGGCCGCTCAGACGGAGTTCCGCGATCACGATCCGCTGGTGCAGGCTCTGGCCTTGCACTATCATTTCGCGGCCATGCACCCCTTTCTGGATGGCAATGGGCGCACGGCCCGCGCCTTGGAAGCTCTTGTTCTGCGCCGTGCTGGTTTGACCGACAGAGCCTTCATCGCGATGTCGAACTTTTATTATGATGAGAAGCCTGTATACCTTCGCGTTCTGAGCGAGGTTCGGCAGGGTAACCACGATCTTACGCCGTTTCTTATCTTTGCTTTGCAAGGCGTTCGTGTGCAATGCGAGCGGCTTACAGCGGAGATTCGTAAACAGATGCAGCGCGCCCTCTTCCGCGACACTATGTACAGCCTCTTTAACCGGCTGGAAACAAAACGGAAGCGAGTGATCGGGGAACGGCAGATTGAAATGCTCAAACTTCTGCTTGATGAAGAAACCATTACCGAAATCAACTTGTTTACTCGTACCAAACCACTGTATGCCTCGGTTAAGGGTGCTACGAACGCCTATTTGCGTGACATAATCCAATTGAGAAACATCGGGGCAATCCATGTGATGCGGGTACCTGGAAAGCCCTTCATTGCGATTAACTTGGATTGGCCGCAAGAGATCGATGAGGGCGAATTCCTGCGGCGAATGAAGGCAATGCCCAAAGGTAAAACCTTCAAATTTCTCTCCTGAAGTCGCCCTACCCCATCCCCAGCCGCTTCATCGCCACTTTAGGCAATGCCGATCCGGTTATCTCCAGCACCCATTTGGCCGCCATCACCCAAAGCGCCGTCCCGGCTAGCAGCACCGCCAGGTTAATCCATTGAACAGGCCCCGGCATCGCCTTGTGCGCCATGCCGCCCAGCCACCAGAAGACCACGCCAACCCCCGCGCCGCTCACCACCGCAGCCAGCAGGCAGCGGCCCATTTCCGCGTAGTCCAGGCTGGCCAGCGAGACCATGCGCCGCTGATGCAGCAGCACGGCCAGGGACACGGTCTGCAAGGCAATGCCCAGATCGGAGGCAACTGCCAGCCCAATGGCGCCGTACCCGTGGTAAAGCGAGTAATAAATGGGCAGCGAGACCAGCGTCACGACGGTTCCGGCAGCCATGGGAACGAAGGTGTTGCCCGCGGCATAAAAAGCCCGCGCATAAATCGCCTGCGCCGACCACAGAAACAAGCTGATGGAGAAGATCGCAAAATAACCGGCGCACTCCCGCGCATCGCTCGGGGAAAAACGTCCGCCCATGAAGAGCAGTTCCACCAGCGGCACGGCCAGCGCCACCATGGCCGAAGCCGCCAGCAATCCCAGCGAGGCCACGCGCGAGACAGAGTCTGCCACGCCAACGGCAAATTCGTAATGGCGCTCTTTGCTCCACAGGCTGGCGAAAAAGGGCATGGAGGCCGCGCCGGCTGCCTGGGCCAGAATGGTCACGGGCGCGGTGAAAAGCTGCTTGGCATAGGTCATCAACGAGACCGCCCCCATGACATTCGAGGCAAAGTGGGCGATGATCCAATTGTCGGCGCTCACCAGCGAAACCCCGACCATCAGCGGCAGCGACAGCCTCACCCACTCGCGCAATCCCGGGTCGCGCCAGTCAAGAATGAGCCGGAAGCGCGTGCCCGCCCGCCGCGCGAAGACCGCGTTCAGCAGAAACGGCCCCAGAAAAGCCCCGCTCAGCGTGCCGATGGCCAGCGAAGAGACGCCCAGGCGGTGCACCAGAAACAGGCCGCCCGCTATGGTTCCCAGGTTGTAGATCAGCGGCGAAAAGGCCTGCACGCTGAACTGCTTGCGCACCAGCAGCACCGCGCCGAAGACGCCGCCGGCGAAGAAGAACAACTGCGCGGGCAGCAGAATGCGCGTCAGACGCGTGCACAGAGCCGCTTTCACCGGATCAAAGCCATTGAACCACCAGTGAATGTAGAGTGGCGCGAAAATTTCACCCAGCACAATGGCCGCGCCCAGCACCAGGAACATGGTGGTCAAAATCACCGAGAGCGACCGCTGTCCCTCCTCTTCGCGCCCGGTTTCGCGATAGCGCGTGAGGATGGTGACAAAGGTGATGGAGGCCGCGCCGCCCACCAGAAAGTACGAAATCATGTCCGGCAGCACGAAGGCGGCGTTGAAGGCGTCGGCTTCCATGCCACGGCCAAAGAGCCAGGCTATGTACTTGATCCGCACCAGGCCGATGATGTGCGAGAAGAAGGCGGAGGCCATCAGCACCAGGGTCGCCGTGAAGGCGGTATGCGCATGCGTGGGGCGCAGCAGCCTCAGGCCGCGCGCCCATCTGGACGGCGCCGGCGCTGTGGGTTGGGTTGAAGGCGATTCTGCCACTGGTGTTGATTCTACCGGGGTTGCCCCTTTCGACGCGCGAAACCAGAGCTGCGGCCGGCTTTGACCGGCAGACAGCTCCACCTTCTCCACCTGGATCTTTCCGACGGCCATTTCGTCGGAGCACTCGCCCTCCTTTGGACAGAAACAGAACAACCTGCTGTCCTCAAGTAGCACACGCTAAACTTGCCGGGTACTCGCCTTAACCTCCCAGTGGTAACCTCATGCCCTTGGTAATCCCTTCCGATAAATAGAAGATGCAACGCCTGTGCGGCATACGTAATGAAGGACCGCTCAATCGTTGTAACCACGGCTTAATGAGGGGATAGCACGGCAGCCTTGGCTGTTTGTCTGGCCATTCAGAACACCGAGTATTGGCTGTCTCCAGCTCAAGTCAGGTTGTCGCAAGCACCACGGGCCAGGAGCCAAGATGCCACAGGTAGCTCTTGAGTTAGGAGAAGTGGAACGGCAGCATGAGGAAGTGCGGCTGGCCGAGCTGCTTGCCAGCGAGATTCTCGATACTCCGCCCGAGCCTGCTTACGATGCCATTACCCGCCTGGCTGCCGAGTACTTTCGCGCGGGTGCGGCTGCCATCGCCTTTGCCGACGGAAGCCGCGTCTGGGTAAAGTCCGCCTGGGGCCATACGGTTCGCGAACTGCCGCGCAAGAACTCCATTTTCAACCTGGTGCTCGCCAAAGACGGTCCGGTGGTTGTCAACGACATTACCGTGCATTCTCATGGCGAACGGGTATCAATGCATTACAAATTCCGTGGCGTGAGCTCATTTGCCTGCGTTCCCGTGCGCTCGGCCAATGGAATGATACTCGGTGTTTTGACCATCTTCCACGATAAGCCCAGCCCGAAGATGCAGCCGGACGAGATTCGCACACTGGAAAGTCTGGCCGACCTGGTCTCCAGCCAGTTGGAACTGCGCAGGCTGCGCAAGACCTTCAATGAGACCAAAAAAAGACCGAAACGCGCTAACCACCCCGCCGAAAACATCCCCCATAGCTGGCCCAGCAGGGCCGACCTGCGCCTGGCGCTGAAACAAAAACAATTCGTGCTCTATTACCAGCCGGAGATCGACCTCGTCACGCGTAGGATTGTCGGAGTTGAAGCCCTCATCCGCTGGGCCCATCCGGAGCGGGGCCTGATTCCTCCCATGGACTTTATTCCGCTGGCCGAGGAAAGCGGCCTGATCCTGCCCATCGGCGACTGGGGGCTCGCCGAAGCCTGCGGCCAGATTCAGAAGTGGTGCCATGAGGATCATGGCCATGTCTCCCTGCGTGTCGGCGTCAATCTCTCCGCCCGCCAGTTTTCGCGCGAGGGCCTGGCCGACCACGTTGAATCTCTCCTAGTCCAATTCGGAATCTCCAGCCGCCAGCTCGGACTGGAGATGACCGAGTCCAGCATCCTCCCCGACATAAACACTGCCCTGGAAGTCCTCGGCAGCCTGCGCAGGCTGGGTGTTTCCCTGCTGATGGACGACTTCGGCACCGGTTACAGCTCCCTCAGTTACCTGCATTCGTTTCCCTTTGATGTGCTCAAGATCGACCGCTCGTTCGTAAGCCGTATCACCGAGGGTGAACAGCCGCGGCAGATCGTGCGCACCATCGTCGAACTGGCCCGCGTGATGGGCATGGAAGTGGTGGCCGAGGGCATTGAAACCACGGAGCAATACCGCCTGCTGCGCGAGATGGGTTGCCGCTATGGGCAGGGTTATCTCTTCGCTCGCCCCATGACTGCCGAAGCTGTCACCCATTTGTTGAGGCTTCCCGGCCGCATACTCCCCGACCCAGAGGCCATCCTGGATGTTTGCGCCTGAATCTTCAGTTTTCCGCGGTATTTTAAGGCGGAAATACCGGAAACACGGAACGTCTCTGCGTGTTTCATTTCAGAACAAGCAGCCGGATCATCCTCTTCTGGAATAGGCCTCCTCTTTGCATGGGAAAATCCTCACACTCGCCTTCCTGTCTTACGGTATGCTCCATGCCATGCAACAACCAACGCAATCCACACCCTCCCCCACCTCCTCCAGCTTTGCCGGAATGCTGGCTGCTCTGGCCACGCCCGCGCAAATTCCTGAAAGCCCGGAGAACGGGGCTCCGTCAACGCGATGGAGACCCACGCCCTCCTGGAACGAAGACGATCTGGCCGACGACGTGGCAACCCTCAGCTACGAAAGCGCCCTGAAGGCCCACGCGCGCTATCACCCCTCCCAAGTCTCAAATCAGCCCATCCTCCAGCCCGCCGATTCAGTCCCATTTTCCGCCGGCGCAGAGCCATTTTCTTATGAGGATGCCTCGGCGGCTGTATCGCAATCCGCTGCTTCATCCATCGCCAGCCCGCAGCCAGAGGCAACTCCAGAGCAATTGCCTGGCTTTCTTCGCACCGCGCCCTACGTGCGCAATCTGAAGGACTCCAGCATTACCATCCGCATGAGCAAGGCGGAGTGCGCGCAACTGCATCGCCGCGCCGCCGAGGCCGGCATGACCGTCTCGGCCTACCTGCGCTCCTGCACCTTCGAGGCCGAATCCCTGCGGAAGATGGTCAAAGACACACTCGCCCAGGTGCGCTCGGTCACGGCGCAGGCAAAGCCCGCACCCTCCGCGCCGCCCCTTCGCGCCCGCTTCCGCAAGCTGGCTGCCTGGCTTGCCCGCTTCATCAGTCCCTGGAATAGCAGCCAGCGCATTGCCCGCGCCTAGAGCGGTTCCACATTCGAAATCACGCGAGGTCGAAGCGGTCGAGGTTCATCACCTTGCTCCAGGCCGCTGCAAAATCCCGCACGAACTTCTGCTGCCCGTCGCCGCAAGCATAAACCTCCGCGAGGGCTCGCAGTTGAGCGTTCGAACCGAAGACGAGATCGACCACGGTGCCAGTCCACTTGAGCTCGCCGCTTGCCCGACCGCGTCCTTCCAGCACGCCGTCCGATGTCGCGGACTTTTGCCACTTCGTCTTCATGTCGAGGAGATTCACGAAGAAATCATTGGTCAGTGTTTCGGGCCGCTTGGTGAAGACGCCATGTGCGGAGTGCTTGATGTTTGCATTCAGCGCGCGCAGGCCGCCGACGAGAACCGTCATCTCGGGAGCGGTCAGCGTCAGCATGTTTGCCTTATCCACCAGCAACTCAGCTGCCGATCCCTCCAGTCCCTTCCGAATGTAGTTGCGGAAGCCGTCCGCAACCGGCTCCAGTACGGCAAATGACTGCACATCGGTCTGTTGCTGTGACGCATCCGCGCGGCCCGGCGAGAAGCCCACCTTCACCTCGTGGCCGGCCTTCTTCGCAGCCTCCTCCACGGCTGCCGAGCCGCCCAGAACGATCAGGTCAGCCAGCGAGACCTTCTTTCCGCCAGACTGCGCGCCGTTGAACTCCTTCTGGATCGCCTCCAGCTTCTGAAGAACCTTCGCCAGTTCGGCCGGCTGGTTCGCTTCCCAATCCTTTTGCGGCGCCAGGCGAATGCGCGCTCCGTTTGCCCCGCCGCGTTTGTCGGTGCCGCGGAAGGTTGACGCAGAGGCCCAGGCCGTCGTCACCAGTTGGGAGATGGTAAGCCCGGACGAGAGAATCTTCGCCTTCAGCGCGGCAATCTCCTTCTCCCCAATCAATGGATGATCCACTGCGGGAACCGGATCCTGCCACAGCAGATGCTCCTTGGGAACCAGCGGGCCAAGATACCGCGAGACAGGTCCCATGTCGCGGTGCGTCAGCTTGAACCACGCCCTGGAGAAAGCCTCCGCAAGCTCCTGCGGATGCGCCAGGAATCGCCTGGAAATCTTCTCATAGATCGGGTCCATCCGCAGCGAGAGGTCCGTCGTGAACATGATGGGGGCGTGCTTCTTCTTGGGATCGTGAGCATCGGGCACGGTGCCGGCTCCGGCTCCGCCCTTGGGCGTCCACTGCTGCGCGCCGGCCGGGCTCTTCGTCAGCTCCCATTCATATTTGAAGAGGATCTCCAGGTAATCGTTGTCCCATTTCACCGGGTTGGTCGTCCATGCGCCTTCGAGGCCACTCGAGATCGTATCCACGCCCTTGCCGCTGCCAAACGTGTTCTTCCAACCCAGCCCCTGCTCTTCGATGGGCGCTCCCTCGGGCTCTGGGCCAACATACTTCAGCGGATCGGCTGCTCCATGCGCCTTGCCAAACGTGTGTCCGCCGGCGATCAACGCCACTGTCTCCTCGTCATTCATCGCCATGCGCGCGAAGGTCTCCCGAATATCAATCGCCGCGGCAACTGGATCAGGCTTGCCGTTCGGTCCCTCCGGATTCACATAGATCAACCCCATCTGAACCGCGCCCAGAGGATTCTCCAGCTGCCGGTCGCCGCTGTAGCGTTCATCGGCCAGCCACTTGCCCTCCGGTCCCCAGTAAATGTCCTCTTCCGGCTCCCAGATGTCCGCGCGCCCGCCGCCGAAACCGAAAGTCTTCAATCCCATCGACTCCAGCGCCACGTTCCCCGCCAGAATGATCAGGTCGGCCCACGAGAGTTTCCGTCCGTACTTCTGCTTGATCGGCCAGATCAACCGGCGCGCCTTGTCCAGGCTCACGTTGTCCGGCCAGCTGTTCAGGGGAGCAAATCGCTGCGCTCCTGCGCCCGCGCCGCCGCGGCCATCGGCGATGCGGTATGTGCCTGCGCTATGCCACGCCATGCGGATGAAGAACGGCCCATAGTGGCCGTAATCCGCGGGCCACCACTCCTGAGAAGCCGTCATCAAGGCGCGCAGGTCCTTGATCACCGCCTGCAAATCGAGGCTCTTGAACTCCTTCGCGTAATTAAACCCCTCGCCCATGGGATTGGACAGCGGGCAGTGCTTGTGCAAAATCTTCAGATTCAGTTGGTTGGGCCACCAATCCGCATTCGTTGGGGCTCCAGCCGTACTCTGTTTCCGCTCGCTGCCCGTTACCGGGCACTTCGCCTCATCTGACATGGTTCCCTCCTTTGGCTGTTTGCAACCTCTTACGCGATTCAGTCTAGAATCTTGCTTCCGATCTGGCAACTGGAGCATGTTCACGCCAACGTTGAAGCTCTCTCATAAACAGTGTTGAAAGGGCATGGATTTTCGAGGCCCACATCGACTCGGGATCCCCGGCCCCTGCTACCCGGTTCCTACCCCTGCTACACTCGTTTCGTGCCCGATTCACACAAGCCGCCCGTCTTCCTCCTCGACGCCATGTCGTTCATCTTCCGCGCCTACCACGCCATGCAGCGCTCCCGGCCCATGAGCACACGCGCGGGCCTGCCCACGGCGGCCATCTATGTTTTTGTCAACATGATCAAAAAGCTGCGCCAGGATTTTCAGCCGCATTATTTTGCCGCCGTCTTTGACGTGAGCGGCGAAGTCTTCCGCGACGAGCGCGCCCGCTCCATGAAGCCCCTGCGCAAGTGGAATGGAAAGACCCAGAGCTTCGACGAGGTCAGCTACGAGGGCTACAAAGCCAATCGCGCCTCCATGCCCGAAGACCTGCGCCGCCAGATTCCCTATATCCGCCGCGCCCTTGAGGCCCTGCGCATTCCCATCCTCGAGGCCGAGGGCTTCGAGGCAGACGACGTCATCGGCACACTGGCCCGCGAGGCCGCCGAGCAGCAGCATGAGGTCTTCATCGTCTCCGGCGACAAGGACATGATGCAGCTCGTCACGCCCACCGTCAAAATCCTCAACCCACAGAAGGACAATCTCATTCTCGATCCCGCCAAGGTCGTCGAAGTCCTCGGCGTTCCGCCGGAAAAGGTCGTCGATGTGATGGCCCTGCGCGGCGATGCCGTCGATAACATTCCCGGCGCGCCCGGCATCGGCGACAAGGGCAGCGTGGAGCTAATTCAGGAGTTCGGCTCCGTCGAAGCTGTACTCGACCGCGCCGCTGAGGTCAAGCGCAAGAGCTATCGCGAGTCGCTGGAGCAGAACCGCGACGCCGTCCTTCTCTCCAAAGAGCTGGTCACCATCGACTCGCACGTACCGCTCCCGCTCGATCTCGCCGCCATGGAGACCCAGCCGCCCGACCTCGAGGCCTGCCGCGAGCTCTTCACCGAGCTGGAGTTCACCTCCATGCTGCGCGATCTCGCTCCCTCGGAATCCGCGCCCGCCGTCAAGATCCACGAGGAGCCCACCGCCGATCAGGTCGACGCTTTCTGTGTCGCAGCCTGCGAATACGGCTTAGCCTTCGCCCTCGATGCCTCCCCGCCCGCGCCGGAAGCTGAAGTAGACGAACCACAGCAGTCCATGTCTCTGCTCAACGTCGCCGAAGCCGCCGAGAAACAAGCCCGCTTCAGCATAGGCGTCTGCGCCGATCCGTCAACCGCGCTGCTCCTCCCGCTCTCGAGCGAACTCTGCTCCCTCCTTGAAGACGCCGCCATCCCCAAGCAAACCCACGATTGGAAAACAGCGCTCCACCTGCTCTCCGCACAGGGCGTTTCCCTTCATGGCGCAGTCGACGACACCATGCTGCTCTCCTACGCGCTCAATCCCACTCACTCCACGCAATCGCTCGCCGATGTGGCCGCGCGCCACTCGCAGCCCGCTCCCTCCACTCTCACCGCCGGCGCTGCGGCTATTCGTGCTCTTGTTCCCGCTCTGAAAATCGAAGTCGAAAAAGCCGGCCTCGAGCGCATCTATGAAATGGATCTGGCTCTGGCGCCCGTCCTCTTCCGCATGGAGCAGGCCGGCGTGCGCATCGATCTCGGCGTCCTCGACGGCCTCTCCAAGCGTTTCGCCGAGGAACTGACCCGCGTCGGCGAGCAGATCTTCTCGCTCTGCGGCCGCCGCTTCAACATCAACTCCCCCAAGCAGCTCGGCGAAGTCCTCTTCACCGATCTCAAGCTCCCTGCCCCTGCTGCACGCGGCAAAAGCAAATCCGTCTCCACCGCGCAAGATGTGCTCGAATACCTCGCGGAAAAGCACGAAGTCCCCCGCCTGGTCCTCGAATTTCGCCACTTATCGAAGTTGAAATCGACTTACATCGACGCGCTGCCGCTGCTGGCCGACGCCGATTCGCGCGTCCACACCACCTTTCAGGCCGCCGCGACAGCCACCGGACGCCTCTCCTCCATCAATCCCAACTTGCAGAACATTCCCATCCGCACCGAGCTGGGCCGCGAGATTCGCGCTGCCTTCACCGCCGCTTCCGGAACGCAACTCCTCTCCGCCGATTATTCGCAGATCGAGCTGCGCCTTCTCGCCCACTTTTCTGGCGATCCGCTGCTCATGCGCGCCTACCAGAACAACGAGGACATACACACCCTCACTGCCAGCGAGGTCTTCGGCGTGCCCGCCGCCGGCATGGACAAGCAGACCCGCAACCGCGCCAAGGCCGTCAACTTCGGCATCGTCTACGGCATCTCGCCCTTCGGCCTGGCCGCGCAGTTAGGCATTCCGCAACAGGAGGCCCGCGCTTACATCGAGCGCTACTTCGAGCGCTACTCCGGCGTCAAAGCCTTCATCGAACAAACTCTGGAAGCCACGCGCAAGACCGGCTCGGTGCGCACCCTCTTCGGCCGCGTCCGCCCCATCCCCGACATCGAGAGCCGCACCCCCAATCAGCGCGGCTTCGCCGAGCGCACCGCCATCAACACGCCGCTGCAAGGCACCGCCGCCGACCTCATCAAGCTGGCCATGATCGCCCTCGACCGCAAACTAGCCGAGCGCAAACTCAAATCGCGCATGGTCCTGCAAGTCCACGACGAACTTTTGTTCGAGGTTCCCCTGGAAGAAAAGGAAGAACTAGCCGCGCTGGTCCGCACCGAAATGGAAGGCGTGATAAAGCTCAAAGTTCCCCTGGTCGCCGACCTCGCCTTCGGACCAAACTGGCGCGACATGCAATAAGCGGCCTGAAATCAGAATTTAGTGACAGCTAGCCTGATCCTGAAACTCATGATTTTCCGTCATCGATACAAAGCCTCGCGCGCAACACAGAATCTGATCTTCAAGAGAACTGTCGAAGTTGTCCGGTGATATGAATGATGCCTGTTTGCGCATCGCGAGGTAGAGTTCACTCAGCTTTTGCATGTTGTTGAATTCAGCAGTGAGCAGCGGGAACGCGCTGCGGTCGTCGTCCGTTGATGCGGCGGCGGAGGCCAGAGACAGATTCTTGTCTGCCAGTCTGTGATGTGCCGATACCCAATCTTCCGACACCGGAGTATTATTCTGTACCGCGTTGACGATGGTGATTCGCCATTCCCGGATCACGCTCATCTCTTCGATGCCCGCCTGGACGAAAGCTGTGGAGAACCCCGCCTTCGCATGGGGCGCGGATGCCTGCCCGACTGAATTCGAGGGGGAAAGTGTGAGAGTCGTCTGATTGGCCTTGAACGAAAGGGTTCCCTGAGTCAAGCGCGCAAGGGTCTCAATTTCGACATACGACTTTCCATTGATCTGTACGAGCTGTGCTTCGCCTGAGTGTCCCGCAATTGTGAATGTGGTAGCCTTTTGCGGCGCTTGCGAGCTGACATTTGCAGGCAGCATCAGAAGAGTGGTCAACAGAACCGCAACAACGGCAATGGTCATTTTCATAGGATCTTCTCCGCGCATTCCCTATGAGTCTTCCATTGCTCCATTCTGTATACTGTTCAATCTTGCGCACAATGGGTGAGCGGCCGCCTCTCCGGCAATACAACAGTTCAATGAAACTTGATGACCCGCAGCAGATTCGAGTAATCATCGGTCCAGACTTTGATTCCCGCGTGCGTATCGATGGGCGTCCAGCGAGGGTCCGTAATCAACCCGCCCAGATCGGCTCGGTTTCGCGCCATCACTACCCACAGCGAGTCGCTTTTTCCCTGTTCTCTCTCTTCGTTGCTAAGGTTGGAGTCATCGTCGCTCAGGCTCACCAGCCCGGCATCGTTGGCCAATGCGCCGAAAACGGGCACCAGATTCAGGTGTCTATTGCTCACGTGAAAGGCCAGCATGCCCCCCGGAGCGAGCTTGCGCAAATAGAGCGCCAATGCCTCTCTGGTCATCAGGTGCATGGGAATCGTATCTCCGCTGAAGGCGTCCACGGCAATCAGGTCATAACTCCCGTCCGTTGCGTCGCGCAGCTTCAGTCGCGCATCGCCGATGACAATCGCCGCCGTGGGTGCGCATTGGCTGAGGAAGGTGAAGTAATGCGGGTCCGAGGCAATGCGTTGCACTGCCGGGTCGATCTCGTAAAAGGTCAGCGACTCGCTCGGTTGCAGATAGCAGGCCATCGATCCCGCTCCCAGACCCACAACGGCCCACCTTGGCTTCGAAACTTCGCTCCTGCTTCCCGCGCGCGCTTTGGCCTCCATGGCGCGCAGAATGCTCCCTGCCGGGCCGGATTTGGTAAAGTACGCCAGCGGCTCCCTGCTCTTTGACGGGTCGAGGCTCTGCATTCCATGAATAATCGCGCCGTGGATAAAATATCGGAAGTTGCCGGCCGGGTCGTCGCCCACACGCAATACGCCAAAGAAGCTGCGCTCTTTAAGAAGGAACTTCCCGTAGGGGCCGGAGTAGAGTGAACTGGCGATTACAATCGCCGCTAGGCCCGTCGCGAACCGTACGGGCCTCTCGGCAAAACTCAGGCACCAGACCATTGAGCAGCCAAAGAGAACAATCATAAATAAATTGCCAGGCTTGAGGCCGAGATGTTCGTAGCCCAGAATCATCGCAGCCATGCTCAGCCCAAGCACCACAGGCAGCAACAGGTCGTTGCGTTTGAGCTTGGCGGCCTCTGCCGGCTGCGCGGGCTTTTGGTCAATGGGGGGGAGCAAGTACGCCGCGAAGATCAGCGCCAGCGGAAATTCTACTACGGTGGAGAAGATTACCGGAGCAATCAGCGCATTGAAAATGCCGCCCAATACACCGCCAAGGGACATCCACAGATAGAACTCCGTCAGCCGGCTGACCTTGGGCCGGCTGTGCGCGATCTCGCCGTGGCACATCAGGGCAACGCCAAACAGCACCGACAGATAAAGCGGAAACAAGATCAGCAGCGGCATTTCGCTCTTGGTCAGCGTTGGAAAGAGTGCAAAAAGAAGGAGCAGCGGCAACCTGAGAATCAGGTTTTCATGTGAAATTGGCGGTCGTTTGGCGAAGACTAGCACAAAGCTCAGCAGATAAATTGCCAGCGGCACAACCCACAGCAGCGGGATGGCGGGAATATCCGTGGTTAGCGCCGTCGTCACGCCCATCATCAGACTGGAAGGCACAAAAGCCAGAGCAATCCAGCGCAAGCGCTGATGCCACGCAATGCCGCAATCCGCTGTGCCGGCCTCTTCGCTCACTGCGGCATGGTCAACAGCAATGCCCGGACGCGTCCGCCAAACCAGCGCGCCGCAGATTATTGTCAGGATCAGAAATACCGTGTAGCCATAACTCCAAACAGAACTCTGCGCGCTCAGGCGCAATGTTGGTTCCAGCAGGAAAGGATACGCCAGCAGTCCCGCCAGGCTGCCCGCGCTGCTCGAGGCATACAAAAAATATGGATCGCTCGCCGATTTGTGTCCCGACTGCGAAAACCACTTTTGTAGTATCGGCGTCGAGCTGGCAAGCAGAAAGAATGGCAGCCCTGCCGTAACCGCGAGCATGCCCAGCACCCACGGGACGGGATTGCTCGCGGTCGGCGGCTCCCAGCCAGCCGGGATATGCAGGGGTAACACGGCAAGAGGCGTCAGCGCCAGCGCGATTTGCAACACAATCTGCTTATGCCGGCTCAGCCATCTCGTCGTAGCGTAAGCGTACAGGTAACCCGCTAGCAGAGTAGCCTGATAGAAAACAAGACATGTATTCCACAACGCTGGCGCTCCGCCCAGCATGGGCAGGGCCATCTTGGCCATCATCGGCTCTACCAGGAACAGCAGCGCCGCGCTGACGAACATCGAGAGGATGAATACGATGAAGAGCATGGCGTCCTTAGCTCCCCTGGCAACTGGCTCTCTTCCCTTGCTCAAACAAAAGACTGGCTGCTCCCATTTCGGGGTCCCCGGCGGGCGATTTACGCTTGCTGGGGTGAGGCCTCGATTTTAATTCCTTGTTGGAATGTATCTACACTCCCAGTTCCGCCCGAATCGCCCCCGCAATCGCTTCCGCATGCCGCCGCATCGCCTCTTCGCTCTCCGCTTCGATCATCACCCGCGCCAGCGCCTCGGTTCCCGAGTAGCGGATCACCACGCGCCCCGACTCCTTCAGCTCCTCTTCCGCCGCGCGAATCGCCGCCGCCACTGCGGGAATCCCCTCCAGCGGCCTCTTCTCCCGCACCTTCACATTCACAATCACCTGCGGAAAGACCTTCAAATCCTCGGTCAACTCGTCGATGCCCTTGCCCGTCCTCGCGATCAGGTCCAGCACCACCAGAGCCGTCAGCAGCCCGTCGCCCGTTGTCGCCAGGTGCGGCAGCAGAATATGACCGGACTGCTCCCCGCCCAGCGCAGCTTTGTGCTTCTGCATCTCTGCCAGCACGTAGCGGTCGCCTACCGGCGCGCGCAGCATCCTGATTCCCGCGCGCCGCAGCGCCGCTTCCAGCCCCATGTTCGACATGGTGGTGGCCACGACCAAATCTCCCGTCAGCATTCCCCGCGCCTTCAAATCGCGCGCCGCCATCAGCAGAATCGCGTCGCCGTTGATGACGTTATTGTGGCAGCCGGCCAGCATGCAACGGTCGGCGTCGCCGTCGAAGGTCAGGCCCAGGTCCGCTCCGCGCACCCTCACTTCAGCGGCCACATACGCCGGATGCAGCGCCCCGCAGTTCAGGTTGATGTTGCGACCGTCGGGCGCGATGTTCTCCAGAATCACATCGCCGCCCAGCCGCCGGAAGAGCTCTGGCGCTACCGCCGCCGCCGCCCCGTTCGCGCAGTCGGCCACAATGCGCAGATTTTTCAGTCGCAGGCCCGGAACACAGTCGAGCAGGAACTGAATATAGTCAGCCCGGAGCGCCGCGTTGTCCTCCAGCAGAGGCAGCGTTGCCGGATCGGGAGCGTCCGCGAGCGAGGCGTGATGGAGGATCTCCTCCTCCATGGCCTTCTCTACCGCATCGGCCAGCTTGAAGCCGTCCGCGCCGAAGAGCTTGATGCCGTTGTCCTGCCAGGGATTGTGCGAGGCGGAGATCACCACGCCCGCCTGAAATCCGTGTGTCTGCGCCAGAAACGCCACTGCCGGAGTCGGCACTACGCCCGCGCTCTCCACGCGCGCCCCCGTCTCGCGCAACCCTTCCGCCAGCAAAGCCCCAATCCACGGGCTGGACTCGCGCGTATCGCGGCCCAGAATCACCGCGGGTTCAGGCGCCATCTTCCGCAGCGAGTGACCCAGCGCCAGCCCGCAAGCGAAGATGGTTGTTGCATCAAGTGGAAATTCGCCCGCCGCGGCGCGAATGCCGTCGGTGCCGAAAAGTCTGTGCGTGTTGGCTGCGGTCATGGTCTCACTTCTTACGTCTTGGATTCTACGCGGCTGGTGAAGGCGCCGTCTGTGAGGCGCGTCGTCACCTCGTCGCCCGCCGTAATTTGTTCCGTCGAGCGAACCACCCCGCCGGCCGCGTCCAGCACCAAAGCGTAGCCGCGCTCCAGCACGGCCAGCGGCGACAAGGAATGCAGCTTTGCATCGAGCGCGCTCATGGTGGATGTAGATGCGTGCAGCAGCCGTTCGAGTGCGCGGTCCAGGCGCGTGCGGCAGGCGGCCAGCCGTTCCCGTGCCTCGCCAAGCTGTTGTCGTGGATCGTGGCGCAGAGCGGCGGCTGTCAACTCCGCCAGGTGAAGCTGGGCGTACTGAAGAACTCTCGCCATCGCGATTCCCTGGCGGAAGCTGAGTTCGTCCAGCCGCTGCGCCAGCCGGTGCAGCAGCATATTCACGCGCCCCTCTGCCCGGCTCACCGGCAGCCGCGTCAACCGCTGCCGCGCTTGCAGCATCTGGAAGCGCGCCGCCCTTTCCAGCCGGTGCGACTGCTTGGCCAGGTGCTCGGCGATCTTGTGCTGCGCCTCGGTAATCAATTCCGCCGCCGCCGAAGGCGTCGGCGCGCGCAGGTCGGCCACAAAATCCGCAATGGTGAAGTCTGTCTCATGTCCGATTGCCGAAACCACCGGCAGCCGCGACGCCGCAATCGCGCGGGCCACGCGTTCGCTGTTGAAGGCCGCCAGGTCTTCCAGCGATCCTCCGCCGCGGGCCACCACAATCACGTCCACCAGGCCTGAATCGTTCAGTTCCTTGATCGCCGCCTCAATTTCCTCCGGCGCCGAATCTCCCTGCACGCTCACCGGGCAGATCAGCACGCTCAATCCCGAGTGCCGCCGCGCCACAATGTTCAAAAAATCGCGAATCACCGCGCCGGTTGGCGAGGTTACGATCCCCACCGTGCGCGGAAATGCGGGCAGCGGACGCTTGCGCCCCGCATCAAAGAGCCCCTCAGTCTTGAGCCGCGCCTTCAACTGCTCGAAGGCCAACTGCAGCGAGCCCGCTCCCACCGGCTCCATCGTCTCGGCCACCAGTTGCATCTGGCCGCGCTGTTCGTAGACGCTCACCCGTCCCCGCGCCAGCACGTGGAGCCCGTCCTCCGGCCTGAAGCGCAGCAGCATCGCCTGCCGCCGGAAGAGCACCACCGGCAGTTGCGCCTCCGCATCCTTCAGCGTGAAATAAACGTGGCCGCTGGGCGCCGGGCGGTAGTTGGAGATCTCCCCCTCCACCCATACGTCCCCGTACTCCTGCTCCACCAGCTCCCGCACCTGGCTCACCAGCTCCCGCACCGGCCAGATGCGGCGCGTGGATCGCGGCTCGTCGAATTTGAGGCCCAGCTGGGGGCTGAGGCCGAGCTGCGGCGCGAATGGGTCTTCCTTGTTCACTGGTAAAAGTGTAATTGCGCGGGCCTTGCCAGGACTTACCGAAGAAAACAGGCGCTCCCGTGAATGGGACGCATTGCTCTCGTCAGGAAAGCATCATGGTTTCAGGCCGGCCGCTGCCAGCATCTCTAAGAACTGGCGGCTGGATCGCTGGTCTACGGCTATAGCCTCCAGCTTGCCCCTGCGGTTGAAGACGAAGCTTCTGGGAAGGTTCTCGACGTGGAACCGCTTGGCCGCCTGGGAGTCGGGGTCGAGCAGGACGGGTGCATGATAGCCACTCCCCTTTACAAAGTTGCTGACCTTCGAGCTTTCCTCATTGGTGATGGAGAGGACGACCAGACCCTGCGACTTGAAGCGCGAGTAGAGGTCGTTCAGATCGATCATTTCCAGGCGGCACGGGCCGCACCAGGTGGCCCAGAAGTTGACCAGTACGACCTTGCCGCGCAGGTGCGAGAGGGTAACATCCTGGCCCTGAAGATTCTTCAGGGTAAAATCTTCCTTTTCAATATCGGCGTCGTCGGACGCCAGCATGAGTGCGGCCTTCGCGAGTAATGGATCATCGAGGGTTACCTTTACGTGCTCGTAGTGAACGAGCTTGGCCAGGTCGATGTAGGGCATGGGGGGCTGGTCGCCCGCGCCCGGCAAGGGAAACTCGGCCAGCGACTGGGCCAGTACGTCGGCTACAGCTTGAAGGGCCGGCAGGCCGGGGTCGTCGCGGGAGGCCAGGTGCGCAAGAATGTCTGCGAGTTGGAGTTTGTGCTGGCCGGCAGGCATAGTGCGAATCTCGGAGGCGATCTGGATGACCGTTGCCGGGGATTGCGGCGTAGTGGCCGTCGCAAGACTCCTCAACTCGTTCATGATGGATGATTCGTTCGCTTGTGCGCAAAGTAAGCGCGCTGCGAAAACAAGCGCTGCGAGAAGATAAGTGCGATGGACAGGGATCATGCGGTCTCGCTGAATGAGTGGATGGAAGCGATTGAAGCTTCGACGGAATTATATTCCTCGGCTTGAGCTCGAAGGTTGATTATTTCGGCGTGCCTGCGCCGCCCGCATGGACAGCGTGCCCTGAGCCTGTCGAAGGGGCTAGTCCCCTCACCGCATGGTTCAGCCGCTCGGCAACCGCGGCGATTATCTGCTCGTGAACCTCTTTGATGCTGTGGTCGCCCTCGATCAGCACCACGCGGGCAGCTTCGCGCGCGGCTATCTTCAGATATTGCTTCCGGACGCGGCGATAAAAGGCCTCCTCCTCCTGCTCGAAGCGGTTCTCGTCCCCCTTGCTCTTTTTAGCTGTGCGCTTGTTGCGGCGTCGCGCTCGGGCCAATGAAGGCCCCAGAGACGGCAGCAGCAGCAGCGTCAGGTCGGGCTGCAGGTTACTGCAGATAAGCCGGTGAAGTTCGAGAACGGTCTCCGCGCCCAGCTCGCGCCCGCTTCCCTGGTAGGCCTCCGTCGAATCCGTAAAACGGTCGCAGAGGACGATCATACCCTTCTCCAGCGCGGGCTTGATCACCTCGGCGATGGCCTGCGCGCGGTCGGCAAACATCAGCGCCATCTCGCACATCGGAGCCAAACCCTCGGAGCGGGAGTCCAGTACCAGCGCGCGGATGCGGTCGCCGGTCTCCGTGCCGCCCGGCTGGCGGATGACCAGGACGCGATGGCCGCGTTTTTTCAGCCAGGCGGCTAGGCGGCTGATTTGCGTGGTTTTACCCGAACCATCCAAACCCTCGAACGTAAGAAACAAGCCTCGCCGCATAGGCTGAGTCTACCATCTGAATTTAGTTGCAGACGAGCCGGCTTCTGTTGTGTTACAAGGAGAGTAATTCATAACGCCACCGGAGGCAGGCGACTGCGCTCCACAGGAGTTCAAACACAGTGAATCTTCGCGCGATCCACAAAATCTCCATCTGCGGCTTGCTAGCGGTCGCTTCGCTCACCACCCGGCAACTCAGCGCGCAAAACATGTCGCTGGAGGGCCAAACCGGCGGCTTCCTTACCCCCACCGCCTATGTTGTCTACATGGAAAAGGGCCAGGCGTTCTCCCATCCGGCCATCGGTGTCCACTTCATCAACGCCTCCAAGGTCATCGGCAATATCGAGACCTTCAGTATCACGGAAGCGTTTTACCGCCGCGCCGAGGCCGGCTATACGCGCAGCGTGCATCAGTTCGGCAACAGCGGGCCGAGCACCCCTGTGTTGGCCAATGCAGTGTTGGGATCCACATCGTCGGCCACCGCAGTGCCGGTCACACCGGATTTCAGCCAGCTTTGGAACGCAAATGGTATGAACGTTTTTCACGGCAAGGTGGTCGCCGTTAACGACGGACAGTTCGGTCCATGGACACCGGGCGTGGCGGTCGGCGGCCTGGTGCGCACCGGCGACAAATTCGTCACTGGCGAGGCCGGCGTGGTTGCCGTGCAACTCTACGATCAGTACTGCCTTGAGACTATGTTGTGCGCCCCGGTTGCCGTCCCGGCTGCCAAGTCGTACACCAATGGCGACATCTACATAGCCGTCACCAAAACCTGGGCCAAAAAGCCGGTTCCCTTCCTGGCGAACCTGGGCTGGAAGGCCACCAATGCCACCATCTTCGGCATTGGCGGACAGAGCACGCGCTTTGGCGGACGGCTCTTCGGCGGACTCGGCATTCCGCTGCCCATCTCTCACGGCGTCGTAGCCGTGCCCTCAGCGGGCTTTACGCAGGAGCCGGGAACATCGAAGGGCCTTGGCCCGAATCCCCCCAACGGCATTCCTCTGGTAGCCGGCAAGGCTGACCTGCCCACCACGCTGGACTACGCCGTGCGCGTGACCCAGCGCGAGCATCCGCACTTCGCCTTCGATATTGGCATCGGCCATGTGGCGGGAAATATCGGATCGATCCCCTCGCCAACATATTTGCCCTCGCCACCCTACCCAGCGGTCGTCTACGTGCCTGTGAACCTGCAGGCGCAAAAAGTCGTCGGCATGGGCCTCAGCTACCGCTACTGATGGTGTAATTCAAGAGGATTGAAACAGGGTAGGCTACCTGTACCGTATTGACCAGAATGGGGAAGAGGGCTCAGGGTACGCTTCTTCGAGGTACCCACGCCCTCGCACCGCGCAGCGGAAAGCGTTTTCCTCCGCGGAGCAGGCATTTTAGTTCCAGGAGGCTTTTCTCATGCAAATGTTCCGTTCCGCGCGTTGGCTCTTGCTGACGCTGCTTCTTGCTCTGATTCCTGCAACATCGCACGCGCAAGTCATCATCTCTGTCGGATTCGCTCCGCCGGCAATGCCGGTCTACGAGCAGCCGGTTTGCCCCGAGCCAAACCTGATGTGGTCGCCCGGCTACTGGGCCTACGATCAGGACCAGGGCGACTACTACTGGGTGCCCGGCTCCTGGGTTCCCGCTCCCTATAACGGCGCGCTCTGGACGCCTCCCTACTGGGGCTGGGACAGCGGCCATTACAGGTTCCATCGCGGCTATTGGGGCCGCCATGTAGGCTACTACGGCGGCGTGAATTATGGTTACGGCTACGGGGGCATCGGCTTCGCCGGCGGCGAGTGGCGCGGCAACGAGTTTGCCTATAACACCGCGATCACGCGCGTCAATGAGACCGTCATCCACACCACCTACATTGACCGGACGATTGTGGAGAATAACACCATCGTCAACAACAATCACGTCTCCTATAACGGCGGTCCCGGCGGCATTCAGCACAACGCCACGCCCGCTGAGCGGGTTGCCGAACACGAGCAGCACACGGCTCCTACCAGCGTCCAGACACAGCATATTGCGGCGGCCAGGACCGACAAGGCCTCGTTTGCCAAGGCAAACGGGGGACACCCACAGAATGTGGCCGTCGCCAAGCCGCTGAAACCGGAAAATCACGCCGCGCCCGCTGGGGTAAAGCCAGAGGCCAAGAATGCGCCGAAGCCAGAGGCCAAGAACGCACCAAAGCCAGAGGCCAAGAATGCACCAAAGCCAGAGGCCAAGAACGCACCAAAGCCAGAGGCCAAGAACGCGCCAAAGCCAGAGGCCAGGAACGCGCCGAAGCCAGAAGCCAGGAACGCGCCGAAGCCAGAGGCCAGGAACGCGCCGAAGCCAGAGGCCAGGAATGCGCCGAAGCCAGAGGCCAAGAATGCGCCGAAGCCAGAGGCCAAGAACGCGCCAAAGCCAGAAGCCAGGAACGCGCCGAAGCCAGAGGCCAAGAATGCGCCGAAGCCAGAGGCCAGGAATGCGCCGAAGCCAGAGGCCAAGAATGCGCCGAAGCCAGAGGCCAGGAACGCGCCGAAGCCAGAGGCCAAGAACGCGCCGAAGCCAGAGGCCAGGAACGCGCCGAAGCCAGAGGCAAAGAATGCGCCGAAGCCAGAGGCCAGGAACGCGCCGAAGCCAGAAGCAAAGGCTGCTCCGAAGCCGCAGTCGCATCCGGCTCCGCAGCCGCAGGCACATCCTGCTCCGAAGCCGCAGTCGCATCCGGCTCCGCAGCCGCAGTCGCATCCTGCCCCGCAGCAGCAGTCGCATCCTGCCCCGCAACAGCAGTCGCATCCTGCCCCGCAACAGCAGTCGCATCCTGCCCCGCAGCAGCAGTCGCATCCTGCTCCACAACAGCATGCCGCGCCCGCACCTAAGCCAAAGTAAATCCGCTGACGTGCGGCCCGGCTTTCCTTCACAAAGATCCACGGTTCGCCGTGGGTCTTTGTGCGTTTAGTGGCATCCGTGGGCCTGTTTGTGTCTGGAGGGCGAATTGAAGCCCGGAAGAGGCGGCTGGAGGCTTGTCCGGCCCTTAAAACGGAAAGAGCCGCCCGGCAACAGGGCAGCTCTCTCCTCAGGGAGAATAGTTCCAACGGAGGCAAAACCATCAGAACTTTCTGGCTGCATACTAGGTGCGGGGGAAGGGCGTGTCAAGGAGAATTCGAGGGGTAAATAAATCTTTATATATCATTAACATAACAGACGTTTCTCGCGGAAATGCACAGGCGCTGTATTCGACGTGTCTTCGCCTTTTTTATCCGGTTATTTCCCGTGTTTTCAGTGTGTTTCCTTGGCTTTATTAGGTGTTTGTACCGGGTTTTACTCCCCTATTGACTCTTCGGATGCAGCTCCCTGTTGAGCAGGCATTTTTCTGCCCCATCACTCCCGCAGATTCAGGCTGATGAACTCAATGTCGTAGACCGAGGAAGCGGGTTTGCCGCGCGCCAGGCGGTAGAGTATTCGGAAGCCGCCCAGAAAAAATCCCAGCAAAAGCGACACGCTGCAGCCGATCAGCACCAGGATGGTGATCCCCCACAGCAGCTTTCCTGTCTTTAACACTTCGGATTCGCTCTCCTGCTGGAGCGATGTCAGTTCCGTCTCGTAGTGCACCGAGGCCAGCAGCTTGTGGCTATCGTCGGTGAAGGCGTTCCCGCTCACCAGAGCCACCAGCGGCCCGCTGCGCCGCACCTCCAGCGCAGCCAGGCCGGAGTCCTGCAGCGGCTTGGGCCAGGTTGCCTGTGTCTGCTTGTCCGCCCGTTTGCACGCCTCGATGAACGCGCGAATCCTCGTCTCCTGCGCCGCAGCCATCTGTGGCGTGGGATAGTCAATGAGGGTTAGGGTAGCCGGTCCGGTGCGCAGAGTGTAGCTGGCGGTCACGGTCTCCGCGCCGCGATCAAAGCCCACAAGCTCCGGCGGCAGCACTCCGCCCGCGCCCGCATAGCTTGCCGGCCCCAGCGCATAGTGCGTCGTCTGCCCGTCAAGCTGGGCCTTCGGCAGGCTGACCATGACGGGTGGCGCCAGCGCCTTGCTGCCCTCCGGCTGAGGCAATTGACCGGCGAGCTCGCGCAGCTCCGCGCCGCTCATCGGCCCGATCTGCGAAAAATTCGCATCCACCACGGTGTTGCCCACCCAGAAAAGCACCCGGTTGTTGTTGGATGTCGCGCCCGCGCCGATCTGCTCCCTCGGCCATCCGTTCTTCCGGTAGAACGAATACGCGCCGTAAGCGCCGCTGCTGTCGTGAAAGCGCAACGCCAGCAAGCTCAGCGTCTCGCCGCTTCGCTTGTACACGGCCAGCTCGGCGCCCGTAAAGTCGTACTCCTTGAGAGCCGCTGCGTTCGCCGGATCAGCCTGCGCCGCGTCGGTCATCTTTTTCGGCGCGCCCTTGGCTGCCCAGCCGGCAAACGACTCCGGCAGCAGCGCCTTAGTGGCCGGCGGAAGCACCAGGTGCGTCACTCCCTGCTTTGCGGGCGCTTTAGCCGGCGCAACTTGCGCCTGGGAAGCGCTCACGCCCCCCACCAGCATCGCCGAACCAGCCAGAATTGCAATCCAACGCATCCACACGCTCCAGTCTTCAGGGTACACGGCCACCCCAGCGACGAAGACCTATCGCTTGGGACCCCGACACGCTGCCCCATCCGCCCGCCGCAAGCGCATCCTCTCTCTACTTGGACACTGACAGCGCCGGAAAGGTTCCTGAAATCATCGGATGGCGATTAGGAAAGATCAAATCCCAACCTCATGGGCGAGAACTGTGATGCCCGGCATTGAAGAGGATGGAGCTGGCATAACTTGTGCTGAGCTTCCCGAAAGTTGCATCAGCCGGTCTTATAATCCATCGGCATTGACCCACGGAGCGCATGAGCCCCGCCTTGTCGGTAGGGATCATCGTCGGAGAATTCATTGATGAGACCGGTTGAAATCATTTTTGAGGGTATGGGAGTACGGCGGGGACGACCCGCCCGCTGCCCAATGCCGGCTTGTATTATCCCGGTCCGATGCTGGCCGGTTTGCCGATGCTCTGACCCGGATCTGATGTATCAAAGCCCGTTCCGCTATTGCTCTTAATGAGCCTAAACTCCTCGGCCGCACGCTCTGCTTCGGACTTGGCGCGCTTCGCCTTCCAGGCGTCATAAGCCGTCTTCTGGCTATCGGTGAGCTGGGCAACGATCTTGGTTTGAGCCTCACTGCGAATGTCCTTCAATTTTGCCCTCGCGTTCTCAACTAACCGCGGGTCGGGCGGAATGACATTCTGTTTCTGGTCGGAAGCGGACTTGGCTTTCTGCGCATCGGCCTGCCTTTGTTGTTCGACTTTGAACTGTCTGACCAGCTCCTCAATCTTCTGGTTCTGGTCGGTCAGAATCTCTTTCACTTGCGCCTGCTGATCCGCGGTCAAAGCCAGCAACTTGTCCAGTTGTTTTAATTCGTGATCGACCTTGGTGATTTGCGGCATTACGATTACCGCCTCGCTCGTCTGCTGTCCACTGCGCATATCGTCGCCGCGCGTGACTTCTCCCGGGATCCCGACACCGCTGTGGTGTTGTGCTAGAACCACTCCGCCCAAGGCGATCGGAAGGCAGACCAAAAGCAACGCCCTCCGCGCAAGAATTAAGATCAATCTCCCATCGATCATTGAAAGCTCCTTTGATCTTGAAGAAACACTGGAATGATTATGACTTTTCCAATAGACACATGCAAATTCGTTTTTTAAACGCTTTTCCTGGAACGCGATACATCCTCGATATGAGGGTGGTTTCCTAACCGGGAATTTCCATTTTTCGGCCCCGTGTCCATGGAGTTTTTTCGCGAATGATCCAGATTACAAGGCCAAAAGAGCTCTTAGGCCAAAAAGCCGTGGTTGATTGTGAAATAGCCGGGCGATTCGCCGCGCCCGCCACGCATCAATTGCCGTCATCCCAGGCAGTGTTCACAGGCCCTAATAAGTTCCCGCTTCACGCGGCGAGCTCGGCGACGGATAAAGCAGATTCCCCAGCGCCTGGTAGCGGCCTCCGTAGAAGGTCAGCGCATACTCGCGCACCCCAGTGCTCAAGGGTCCTCCAAGGCAGATGCCGGCCAACAATGCGTAGCCGAATGCAACGACTCCGAAGAATACTTGGAGAAGAATGCCAATCAGCGCCCCGGCTCCGGTCGCATTCGCAAAGGCCGAGTGAATGCCGTATTCCAGCACCCCAATGGCACCGGCCACCATCAGCCCCGGAATCAGCAGCACGATAAACAAGCCGATCATTGCCACCACCGGCAGAATCAGGCGCAGCAGGGTGTAGACCGCAAACTCGCGCTTCTCCGCCGTGATGCTGCCCCATACTTCTTCCCACGCTTCGCCGGCCGTTGCGTCCTCCAGCGCGTAGTGCGGCAGCATCCAGTCGCGCAAGATCACGTCGAGTGCAATTCCCACCAGCACCAGCAGGATAATGACCGGAATCAAGGGCAATACCAGAGAGAGCATCAGCCCCAGATCGGGCTGGCCGCCGGGCGGAGTCTCATGAAAGAGCCTTATAAACCCGGCCACGAACGGAAGCGCAATCAATCCCATCAGCAGCAGATAGCAGAATCCCACCCCTAGATTCAGCCAGAAAAACCGCAGTGCCTGCGCCCGATAGAGCCGCCAGCCGGGGCGAATCTCCTTGACATTGTGAACCAGGCAATGAAAGAAGGCGAAGCGCAGCCGCGTAACCAGGTAAAAGATCACCAGGGAGAGAAGAATCGCCAATAGCACGGCCGCCACAATCGCCGCGATCCACACCGGAGGGATGTCGAACGGCGAATTGATCATGGGTCCATGTCCCGGCGGGACGCCACCGTGATGCGAGCGTCCGGAATTACTCCCGATTCCTTCGGTGATGATCGCGATCAGGCCAAGCTTCAGATACGTTCCCCAGCGGAATGGCCTGAAGAGGAATTCCCTGGTGCGTTGAATGGCAAGTGAAACGGAATCCACAGCAGAAATTGGTCGCATAGGAGACCTTTCCGGAGCAGTCACAGCGTACCACGGAACTACGCAAGACGCAGTAGCAAAGTTCCCCGCCTATGCTGGGATTATTACGGGACGGGGGAGAGTATGCTCAAGATCTGTCATTGCCACCACCGTAGACTGCCAAATCATATGGACCCATCATGCCACGGAATCGTCGCGGATCTTCACGGCGACTCTCCCCGCCAGCATCGCCCAACAAACCACCACTGCAATCCAACGCATCCACTCGCTCCAGTCCCTAGGGTACACTTTCCCGTGTCTGCTTGTTGCCAGCGGAATTCCCCGTTTACTTGGACACTGAAAGCGCCAGAAAGGTTCCTGCGATCTGCAACTCGCATTACTAGGGCTGCATGGTGGCTCCAATCATCTTCACTACATGACCATCTGCATTCAGAAACTGCATTGATGGCGTCCCGTCCGCAGCGACCTTTAGAATGATTCGGTTTCGGCCTTCCGTGTCTTTCAGTTGCAACACGGCGGATTTGTCGTCGGCGCGTCCCAACATGATGCGCGGATTGTTGCCAGGATGAGCCGCCATGAACTTGTTCCATTCGGTTTCCTGTTGATCTCCCGGCAATTTCGAAATCCTCTCATTCGCCTTGATCGACTCAAGGATCGAATAGTCGCCAACATCATTGATCCGCAGCGTCGTAAATTTCTCACTTCCCTGCCGCGCGGCATCAACGCTGAACACCTGATCCTGCATATATTGATCGAAGCTTAGATGAACATTGGCTTCTTTTAACTTGCCATTCGTATCCTTGGCGGAACCGTAGATCAAGCCTCCTGCTTCGGTCCCTTCGTTGTTGTAGAACAGCGCGCCTGCTGCCTTCCGCTCCGCATTCGGATATTCCTTTCCCTGAATGATGAACCCCGGAAACCGGTCCTGATTGGATATCACCATCCGTAGCGTTCCGTCCGGCTCGACAACATTGATCCGATGCACATCAATTTCATCCAAAGTCATCTTGCCATTTTGAGAGGCAAAGCCGCCAAGAACCACTACTGCAAAGGCGAGGGTAAGTAAAGCGGAATAGGCAACAAGGAACCGTTGACCTAAGAGACTGTTCATAATATTCCTCCATCGATGTAAAACAGCTTGGCCAATTTTCTGCTGGCATATACGCAACAGCCGCTCAAGTTGTTCCGTCATTCGGGTCAGGAAAATTGCTGGCTGGCCAGCCACCCCTCAAACGCCTTGAGCGCCCGTTCGCACTGCAACCTGTGCCGTTCCTTTTTATCCCGTACCTTCTTGCGCACTTCTTCCTCCAGCGGCTCCAGCAGGTCGAAGGTCATGTTCGCCGGCTGAAAGTTCTTGGCATCGGCGTGCGTAATGTAATGCGCCAGCGAGCCGTGAGCGCTCGCGCGCGGCGCGGGCTCCGGTTCTTCTCCGCGCGCCAAAGCCGCCGCATAAATCCCCGCCAGCAACCCGGTCGCAATCGATTCCGTGTAACCCTCCACCCCAGATAACTGCCCCGCAATTAGAATCCCCGGCGCGCATTTCAGCCGCAGCGTTTCATCCAGTAACGCCGGCGCGCAGATGTACGTATTGCGATGAATCTGCCCGTAGCGCAGGAAGCGCGCATTTTCGAGCCCCGGAATCAGCCGTAGCACGCGCGCCTGTTCTCCGAATTTCAGATGGTTTTGAAAGCCCACCAGGTTATAGCTGTCGGCGCGCAGATTTTCCTTGCGCAGTTGCACCACCGCCCAGGGCGTCTTGCCGGTGCGCGGGTCGCGCAATCCCACCGGCTTCATCGGCCCGAATCTCAACGTGTCCCGCCCCCGCCGCGCCAGCACCTCAATCGGCAGGCAACCCTCAAAATACCGGGGTCCCCATGCGCCCGTAATTGGCGCATGGGGTGGAAAGTATTCCGCCTTTTCCCACTCCCTCGTCTCCGCCGCCTCGGCCCCCAGCAGCGCATCATAAAAGCGGTCGTACTCCGCGCGGTCCATCGGGCAATTGATGTAATCGGCCGTCCCTTTCTCCCAGCGCGCGCCCATATAAACCCACTCCATGTCGATGGAATCTGTCTCAACGATGGGCGAAATCGAATCATAAAACGCCAGGTGCCCGGAGCCGGTCAGGCGCTCGATCTCCGCGCTCAAGGCATCGGAGGTCAATGGGCCACTCGCCACAATCGTGAGCGCGCCCTCGTTAATCTCCAGCCGCGTCACTTCCTCGCGAATCACGCGAATCCGCGGCTCATTCGCAATCGCCTCGCCAACCCTTCGCGAAAATTCCATGCGGTCCACGGCCAGCGCGTGTCCCGCCGGCACGGCGGTCGCATCGGCCATGTGCATCAGCGCCGACCCCGCCCGCCGCATCTCCTGCTTCAGCAGCCACGGTGCCGTATTCAGCGATTCGCTCTTCAGCGAGTTGGAGCAGACCAGTTCGCCAAACTCAACCGTCTGATGCGCCGGCGTCAGTCGCAGCTTCCCGTCCACCACTGCCCGCATCTCGTAGAGTTCCACCGCGCAGCCCAGCCGCGCCGCCGTCAGTGCCGCTTCCGGCCCCGCCAGTCCGCCCCCGATAATGCGAATCCTCTTCACCGTTGATCATCCTGAGAAATTTTGGGTGCCCCAGAGCCTGTACTGAGCGAAGTCGAAGTATGCCTCGCTTTTGGGTACCTGGGAATTCACAAACCTCATGCCGCGTTAGCACCGCCCGCCTGGACGGTCAGTCCCCCACCGCAGGTGCCCAGCCGGTGCAGCGCTTCGCCGATTATGCGCACATTCCGCCACTCGTCCAGAAACTCCGCCCCCATCGCCCGGTAGAACTCGATGGCCGGCGTGTTCCAGTCCAAAACCTCCCATTGCAGGCGCTCGCAGCCTTTTTCCACCGCGATGGCCGCCACGCGCTCCAGCAGCGCTTTGCCAATTCCCCGGCCGCGGTACTCCGGGTCAACGAATAAATCCTCCAGGTAAAGCCCTGGGCGTCCCAGCCAGGTCGAATAGTTGAAAAAATACAGCGCAAAACCCGCCACCTGCCCGTCATATTCCGCCATCAGACAGAAATAAAATGGATTAGCGCCAAATCCATCCCGCTCCAGCCCTGCTTCGCTGGCCGTCACGGCCTCCGGCGCGCGCTCGTAGGCTGCCAGCGCGCGAATCAATCTTAGTATCTGCGGAATATCCGCGCGGGTTGCGGGACGAATCGTGGTGGACATGGTTATATTCTAGAGTGTGATATAGGCCACAAGCAGAGATTTGCCGGACAGGCTACCATGATGAGCGGAGTACGGTGCCGTCAGCCAGCATGGGCTCCCTGACAGCAAACGATGCGCCCTGTGGCCACGACAAGGTACCATGCGGTCATGGACCTCTCATAGTTGATTTTTTGAGCACACGGACTCTCTGGCTCGCGATGCTCCCAAGGAGAATCAGATGAAACGCATAATTTCGATTTGGCTGGGTCTGCTGGCTTTCGCCTTCGTGCCCATGCTTGCACAAACTCCCGCGGCTCCCAAGGCGACCACGGGCAAGATTCACGGTCACGTCACTAATCCGACCGGAGCGCCACAAACCGGCGGCACGGTGACCCTTGTAGGGGTTGGGCGAGTCGCCTCTGGCCCCGGTTTGGCTGCGCAGATGGCCGAGAAGGGTGTCTTACAGGTCGATGTAAACGGGGACTATGCAGGAGAGGCTGCCCCCGGCACATACACTGTCGTATACCGCAATAAGGATATGAAGCCGGATCAGGTTGCTGACAAATTTGAAAATGTTAAGATCCAGGCTGGACAGGACACGCTTCAGGACTTCGATATGTCCCGCAAGGCATACGTCGACGCTATGTCCGTAGAAGAAAGAAGGCAGTTGGAGGAGCTCAAGAAGAAGAACGCGGAAATCATAAAGGCCAATGAGGGCATCAAGCACCTCAACGATGACCTGAAACTCGCCGCCCAGAACTTCAAGGACGCCGACAATGCGCGCGCAACGGCAGTCCAGACTCTCGGCCCCTCCGCGTCCAAGGCGGATGTCGAGGCCAAGGAACTCGAAATCAGGACTGCCAAATACACCGAAATCGAAACCCTCATGCTCAGGGACACCGCGGCCAAGCCCGATGCCTCCGTGCTCTGGGCGCAGCTGGGCCAGGCGCAACTCGGCCTCGCTCAACTTGGTAATGTAGATGACCGCCCGGCGAAATATGCTCAGGCGGAAGCCACCTACAAGAAGGTGCTTGAGGTGGAGGCCGCGTCGAAAAAGCCCAATCCGCAGGCGCAGGGTGCTGCCAATGCCGGCCTGGGCGAGGTCTATGCGCGCACCGGCAAGGTTCCCGAGGCGCAGGCAGCCTATGATGCGGCCGCCAAGATCAATCCGCCTCAGGCTGCGTTCTATCTCAAGAACGAAGCCGTAATCTTCTACCAGACTAACAATTCGGACGCTCAGGTGGTTGCCGCCGATGCGGCTATCAAGGCTGATTCGAACCTGGCGATCGCCTATTACCTCAAGGGCCAGGGACTCGTCGGAAAGTCCACCATCGATCCCAAAACCAACCAGATCATTCTGCCCGATGGTTGCGCTCAGGCCTTCCAGAAGTACCTGCAACTGGCTCCCACAGGTCCATATGCCAATGAAGTGAAGAACATTTTTGCCCAGGCCGCCAACTCCGGCTCCAAGCCTCCCAAGGGGAAGTAGCCGCGCTTCCCGCTCTATCGCCAAAGGGCGCTCCTGCTTGCCGGGAGCGCCCATTACGTCTCTTTTGTCCCCCGCAGGTTCTCAATTCACCCTGCTCACACTTCCTCGCTGGCTCATTGCTCCGGAGACGCACGGATTCCTCGGCAGGGCAAAGCGCAGAGGCAAATCCACGGCCTCGTGAATGCCGATGCGCCGCGTCACCAACGCCTCGGTGACCGCGTAGCCGTCGTCGCGCACCTGCAGTGGCGAAGCGGGATCAACTACGTCCATTTCGTTGTGCGCCGCGCGGTTCAACCCCAGCGCCTGGCAAAGACGGCTCGGCCCGGAGGTTAATAACCGTGTTTTTGCGCCGGGCGCAAGGCCGCGATTCACCGCCATCTGCTCCGCGCCCGCAACTGGCTCCAGCGCGCGCAGCAGCACGCACCCCGCCCGGCCCTCGCTCTCGCAGGTAATGTTCGCGCAGAAGTAGACGCCATAGATCAGATAAACATATGCGTGCCCCGCCGGGCCGAAGAGCACCCGGTTGCGGGGCGTGGGACCGCGATAGGCGTGCGCGGCCGGGTCGGGCGATGCGCTGTGCGGTCCAAGGTAAGCCTCGACCTCGACAATCCTGCCCGCCAGCACTCCGGCCGCTGTTTTGTGCACCAGCAGCTTCCCCAACAGGCGCGGGGCCACCTGCTCCGGCGAGGCCTCAAAGAAGCCGCGCGGAAGCAAGCGCCCAGGCAGCCGTCCTGCCATGCCGCCTCGTATCCCTATTTGTTTGCCTTCTTCCATTCCTTCAGTAGCGCCAGCACCTCTTCGGCGTGCTCCGCGGGCGTAACGTTGGGAAAGACGTGCAGCAGGCTCTGGTCCGGGCCAATCACGAAGGTGGTCCGCTCGATCCCCCAAACCTTCTTGCCGTACATGTTCTTTTCCTTCAGCACGCCAAACTGCTTGCACACTTTCTCGTCTACATCGGCAAGTAGCGTGTAGGGCAGATCGTACTTGGCGCGAAATTTGGCCTGGTCTTTGGGCGTATCGCGGCTGATGCCCAGCACCACCGCCCCGGCTGCCTGGAGTTTCTTGAATGCATCGCGGAAGCCGCAGGCTTCTATCGTGCAGCCCGGCGTATCGGCGCGGGGATAAAAGAAGAGAATCACCGGCTTGCCGGCATAATCACTCAGGCTTGCCGTCTTCTCCTCGTCCGTTTGCAGCGTAAAGTTGGCGACTATTTTGTTGAGTTCCATGGGGAAGCACCTCGTAGGTTGAATTGAGAGCCTAAAATGGCCTTCAGATTCGATTATGACCGAGGTGAGCGGCAAGTGTCCTTGCGCGGATCAGCTTTTTTACCAATGAGACGAATCACGGTGGCAGCCCTCCTGCTCTCCGCCCTCCCGCTCTCTGCCCTATCTACCGGCCAGCTCACCAACTCCGAGCCCGCCTTGCGCGCCATCGCCGTCCTCGAGTGGACCGGCGAGGCGGGCCGTCCCAGCGCCAGTCGCATGGTTCCCGTCGCCCTGCTCGATAACGGCCAGCTCCAGGACGCAGGCCTCTACCTTGCCCGTCCCCAGCCGCTCGCCCTGTCCAAAGATGTTGAGTATGAACTACAGCAGAACGGCAATCCAATCGGCCTCTACGATATCAACAACTCCAGCCGTCAACAGGGCTTTTGGGTCGGCTATGGCGCGTGGAAGCCGCTGCCCGCCGTCAACCCTAAGCCCTCCATAGCGGTAATTGCGCAGAGCCTGCGCGACGGCGAGGACAGTGACCGGCCCATCCTGCACCGCAAGCATCCCTCCAGCGCCGAGAACTCGGCAACGCCCGCTGGCAGCGCGCCGCCCGCCGATCCCGACCGTCCCTTTCTCAAACGCGGCAACTCCAGCGGCAATGCCCTCAATGCGCCCTCGCCACTCACCGGTCTTCCGCCGGATATGCAGCAGACAGTTGCCGTCTCTGACCCCAGAAACCGCCCCGCGCATTCCTGGACCTTTCGCTGTGCCAATCCGGACGATGAATCCAGAATGAAAGCCGTCCTCGAAGAGATGGCCCGCAAGGCGCTTGGCATGAATCCGCCGCCACCCCCGCAATCCGCGCCGATTCTTGACGAAAGCTTCCGTGTATTCGAGCTGGCCCGCGGCTCCGCGGCAACCCTGGTGTTCTCGGCGCGCGCCACTGCTCCTCTCAACCAGCAGAAGTACGTCACCCTCATCGCCCAGCCCGACCTCTACGGCAACCTGCTGCTGCTTTTCAGCAATGTCACGGACGATGCCCGCCTCGACGATCTTCCCCGCATGATCCTCATCGATGCCGTGGACGCCCTTGCCGATAATCGTGGTGAACTCCTCTTCGAGCTGCGCGGCAAAACTCAGCGCCATTTCGCCCTCTACCGCATCAACCGCGGTCAGGCAGAAACATTCTTCGCCACCAGCCCCGCCGAGTTCTCACGCAATCGCTAAAGACACGGAGGGTATGCGAGATTAGCTACAAGTATTTGTTGATAGGCCCACTATGTCAGGGTTGCGGTCACGGCCTCCGCCGCAACCATCCGGCCAGCACCGCCGAGGCCAGCACCGTCGCGCTGAGGAAGACGATCAGCAGGCTCGCCTGGCCCAGCAGCCCGGTCAGGTGCTCCTCTTCAATCAGGATCTCTGCGATCCACCAGGCCAGTGGGCCTAGCACAAGCAGCACCACCAGCGTGGCCGCCAGCGCCACGGCCCGGCTCCGCTGCCGCCCGATCTCCTGCTCCTGCATCACCCCGTGCGAGGCGCTCACCACCCGGCGGGTGCGCCAGGCCACAGCGCGTTCCCGCTCCGCCTGGTTGCCGGCAAGCGCCGAAACCAGTTCACGCTCCGCATTGGCGCCCTCATCGGACTTCATACCGCCCTCAAAGCCTCGGTCATCATCGCTGGCGCCGCAGGCGCACCGCCGCGGGCAGCCGCTGGGGCCAGCTTGGGCTTGATCGCCACCAGTCCACGATAAAGTCTTGATTTTACTGTAGATAGCGGCGCTTTCGTCACCTTGGCGATCTCCTCCAGCGACAGTTCCTCGTAGAACCTGAGTACCAGCACCTCGCGGTAGATCGCGTCCAATCCCAGCAGCCCCGCCGCCAGCCGCTCCCGGTCTTCGTGGTTGGCTAAGCGGTCAAAGGGTGTCGGCTCGTCATCGGCGACTTCAAAAGCCATCGGCCGGTCGTCTTCGCTGCCAACCTCGAACAGCTCGTCCAGGCTGGCCATCGTCCGTTTGCGCTTCTGGTCGATCACCAGGTTGCGCGCAATGGTAAACAGCCAGGTGTCGAAGCGCGCCTTGCCGTTGAACTGCGCCCCCCGCACCAGAACCCGCATCCAGACCTCCTGAAAGAGGTCCTCAGACTGCTCGCGATTGCCTGTCAAATAAAGCAAATAGCGCATCAGCCGGTGCTGGTAGCGGACAATCAGCTCATCCAGCAGCCCGGCGTCCTGGCGCTTCAGCCCCGCCGATACGGCAAGGCTCTCTTCCCGCACCTGCTCATCGGCAATGCTGGCGGATCTCAAACCAAAATAGGGGCGAATGGACGCGGCTGTACTCATCTCATTGAATTAGACGACAAAATTGGACTCCGTGACGCTGAAAAATACAGGAGATTCCGATTTTTTATGATCTTCGAGGATAATTCCGTCTCCCCGGCTATCTTGCTGTCCTTTTTCGGGCCACGCGTAGCGCCTCGTTGCGCTAGCTCCATATCCATGGTTATCGTCAGTTCTTACTTCTTAAGAAACTCAACGACCTTCGTGTCAACGGCAGCAGCTTCGGGGCCCGTTATCATGTGACTCGAGGTTGGCGCCTCCCATAGTTCGGACCCGGCAATATTCGCATGGGAATACTCCGCTACCGCAAATGGGATCACCGCGTCACTCCGGCTGTGCACAATCAGGGTTGGCGCTTGAATCGAGTTCAGTACTGCATCCTCCGCCACATGTTCCATATCGTTGGAAGCCGCTTGACCCCAGGAAGCTTGCCACCGAAGGTAGAAGCTGCAAATCCCGTCAATATCTGCCTTGCTCATCCGTTTCACAGCCTCATCCGGATCGTGTGTTCCGAAGATACTCATCGTGACACGCGCCAGGGATCTTGGCGCCACCCTCGCAAGGATTTTCAACATATATCTCATATAGCCATATTGCGAATCGTAGAAGTTCTTTCGGGTTTCAAAGCCTTTTGGATCTACATCCTTCATGTATTTCGAGACTGCCTCTTCCAGGACCAATTTGTGGATCCGCTCAGGATGCCGTGCTGCTAGATAGATCGCTGTTAGCCCTCCGGAGGATTCCGCAATCACGTTTGCGTTCGATATGCCCAATTTGTCCATGAGAGCGGCCATCGCTTCCGCGGCTTCTGGTGCGGTCCTTCCCGTCGATAAAGGAGTTTTCCCATAGCCTGGCCGGGAGGGTGTGAGGATCGAAAAACCTGCCGCCAACAAGGCTTCATTTCCGCCGGAGGATTCGCAGTCATCCATCGAGCCAGTAAGTCTCAGGACTACTGGACCTTGCCCCAGCAGTGTATATTCAATCGGACCTGCCTTGGTCTGTGCGACATTCCTTGGGTACTTGTCTGCGAACGGCCAAGCGGCGCATACAAAGAGCACAACGAGCATGGCGGCAACAATCCCTATGATTGTTACCAAAACCTTAGTAAAGAATCGGCGCATGAAATCTCCTCGCGAAACTGCCTCGCGCGCAACCCCGGCAGTCTCCTCGTGCTCGCTTCTTGACGGAGCACCTTCGCTGTTTGGACCTGCGGAACGGGCGCGACAACTCCATCATGTTCTGCCTACGCAAAGAAATGCGCCAAAGTTCTAACAAAATGCGAGTTTCTTGATTATAGCGCCACAAATTGTCAGCCAAGCAGAAAAAGACATAACGGTAGGCGTGAGTATTTGCTCCACAAGGGTAAGTTGTATTGGAGGCTGTGTTGTCATAGCGTCCGGCTATTAAACTGATAGTCTTCCAACCTCAATTGGGTTTACAAATTGCTCTAACGCTGACTATAGGATACGAGCGGCTGCAAGGAGCCATGTGGGTGGAACCGGCTAGCCGATGGGGCCAGAGCCTCGTTTGGCCACCCGCAGCGCCTCTTCCATCGCCTTGGCCGCCCGCCGCTCCCGCGCATCGGCCGTCTGGTAGTAGAAAATGCTCAGCAGATGATTGCGCCTTTGCACCGGCGTCATCGCCTCCCAACCTTTGCGCGCCAGCGGCTGCCGCTGAAAGGCTGCCTGCAATATCGGCGGCGCTTCCGTCTCCCCCTCCAGCGTCAGCAGCAGCCGCTCCGCCATCCCCTCCGCGCGTTTCTGCCGTGACTCGGCGCTCTTCGGTTCGCTCACCCACTTACCAATCTCGTACCGCATCGAGTAGGACAACTTCGCAAACCACTTGGGCAGCCGCCGGTCCCCTTTGAGCGCCCGCTCCAGCTCCGGCGGCGTCACAACCGCGCGCTCCTCCAGGTCCGGCTCCAGCCGAATCCGCACCTGCTCGCCAACCGCCGCCTTCGCCCCCGCCTGCATCTTCTTGTTCACCAGCAGGAAGTGGCCTTGGCCGTCTGACGCCGCAAACAGCGAAGTGCGAAACGCAAATCCATCGGTTTTGATTTTCGAAGAAAAAATCTCCCCGCGCACCCGCAACCCTCTGCGCTCCGGCCACGCCTTGATGGGGTTAAACGGAACCCTCGCAATCACCCATCCCAGGCCATTCCGCAGCGGCTCCAGCACGGCGTTGAAGGTTTTCGCGGTAGACGGACTCATCGGCCTCCGTGAATGTGGAAAGCTGCGCAGGCTGAGTGCCGTGGTTTACGTTCAATCTGCCAGCGTCAGCATCTCTCTATTTGGCGATCATATCCAGCATCGCTTTCGTGTCCGCGGCGTGTGGGCCCTCCGGGGCCAGCGCCAGATACTTTTCCAGCGCCTCGCGCATCTCCGCCGAGCCTTTCACTTTGCCGTTGTCGATGGGCGCATCGGCAAAGAGCACAGACCCCAGGACGAACCAGGCATTGGCCTTGGTGGGATCAGCTTGCACACACTTGCGGCAGGCCGCGGGCGAATCCTTCGTATTGCCCATGTTGTAGAGCACGGCGCAGAGGTTGAAGTAAGCCTGGCCCGCATTGGAGGCGTATCCGGCCGCCCGGTTGTACTCGTCGATGGCTTCAGTTGTGCGCTTCAGCTTGAGCAGCGCATTGCCCCGGCCAATTAGGATCTTCGACAAATCGTCCTTCCATTTGCCCTGCGCTTGACGGTCCGCGGGCTTTTCCTGCTCCGACGCTGCCAGGGCGCGGTCGTAGGTCGCCAATGCCGTGTCCGCCGAGCCGGAGTATAACTGCGCACTCCCCAGCAAAGACAGATTCTGAGAGGTTGCCTTCAGGCTCACCAGTTGCTCGGCGGCGGCCACGGCAGCTGCCCAGTCCTTGGTTTGCATGGCCTGGTTGTAGGCTGCCGTCAGCGCCTCCGCATTTTGCGCCCCCGCGCTCGCGGGCATTTGCGCAACGGCCGCCAGGGCGAACAATGACAGCAACCCGGCTGCCGCAAGAAGATGAAAGGACCGGCGCATCGCGTACCTCCATGATTTAGTCAGCTTGCATCACACTATTCAATCTTACTTGTTCACTCTTTCACTACTTCACTCCTTCTCTTCCGCCTGCTCCGTCCACTGCTTGCCGCACCTCTCGCATCGCCACGCATTCACCGGATCAGCGCTTTCCAGGGTCGGGTCCTCCGCGCCGCAACTCGGGCACGCCGGCGGTTCGTATTCCGGAATCTCCATCTCGGATTGCTCGACAATCTCCTCCGGAATCGGCTTGTCTAGGATTGCGCTTGCCTTTTCCAGTTGATCGGCGGCAACCAATATCCGTTGATCGCCAAACCCCGGCGCAACATAGTAGCCCGGACGATCAATCCAGCTCTCGATTCCCGCCTGCCGCAGCACTTCCTGAATCTGCCATGCCTTTTCCGGATCATCGCATTCGCATAGAAACGTCTTCCAGGTGTACTCAACCGGCTCATCGCCTTCCTCTGCTGCCTTTTCGCCCGTCGGCCAATCGCCGTGACTATTCCATTTGGGAGACGCAAAGCGCTCCGCGTGGTTTACTTCATCGCTTGCAGCGCGCGGCTTGTCCAGTTTGTCCAGCCCGCGCTTCTTCATCTCGTCGCGCAGAACATGTTGCGCCACTTCGGTCAGGTCGCCTTTGTCCGCGTCCAGCTCCTCCAACTCGCCGTCGCCCATCTCTCGGTAGAGTTGGGTCAGCCTTTGCCACTCCGCCATCGGGTCTGCTTTCATGAAAACAGTATAGTGGCGGCGTCTAATCGTTTTGGGTAGTTAAACCCTAGCCAGTCACCAAATCAGGGCGGGTGAAGTTATCTTTTTGGCGCTGGGTTTGCCCTGAAACTCGCGCCGAGCAGCATGGCCAGGCCCCGTGGAATATCGCTGACCGGCTGATGGTCTAACATCTCCAGCAAGAGGCGAATGCCTTGGAAGGGGCTGATCTTTCTTTTCAGCACGCGCGAGGCAACATGAGCCAGGAAGTCGGCGGCGCAACTCACCCTCAGAAATCTTTGCGGATCTTTCATCCAGGCTGGCCCCGGCAGCGGCGGAGCCGTGGCGCGCCGGCGCTGAATCATCTCACTGTATACCGCTTCCAGGGGACTCAATACGCTTTCCCAGGATCGCCTGGAAACCGTCTCCCTGGCGTTGTTCGCAATCTGGATTTTCTTCTCCGGGAATTTCTCCAGCTCCAGGATCGCCGACAGCAGCGACTCCACATCCCCCACATCGGCACTATAGCCATTGACACCGTCCACAATGAGCTCCGGCACGGCGCCCACTCGGGTCGACACCACCGCCGTGCCGCACGCCATGGCTTCAAAGACCGTGCACGGGCCGCCTTCGACACGCGAGGTCAGCAGGTATACGTCCAGGGCGGAGTACAAGGCGGGCAGATCGGACTTGCGAATATATCCTGTTGCGCTGGCGGAGACGCCGGCGGCGCGAAGCTCTGCCAGTATCTTCTCCCATCCTGGGCCGCCGAGCACGACGTGCAGGCGCGGTAAACGGCTCGCGGCCTCGCGCACTACGTCGAGAAAAAGATCCGTGCCCTTTCTGCCGCGGTCGGCGTTACTGCCCGCGTTGCCGACAAAGCCGAGCACGAAGCGGCCCGGGGGGATTCCAAAGCGCTCTCCAGGAACCGTCCTCCGCTGAAAGAAAATGGTGTCCACGCCGTGGGGAACAACCGTGACCGGGATCTGTCCGGAGACGCGGCGGTCGATAAACTCCTTCCATCCGTGGGTGCAAACCGTTAAAGCCGAGCTGCGCTCGATGGCAGCCTGGTGAACTTCCGACCACTCGGTTACGTGATGGATCCAGGTCGCGATCGGGGGCAGGACCGCAGGGGCGAAGTCGCGAAAGAACTTGATCGAGGACTCATTTAGGCAATGGATGGCATCGACCGCCGGAGTCAAGGCGCGCAGCAGATCGGGCCGCCGTGCCAGGACTAACTCCGGAACAAAATAAAAATCGTAGCGATCGCCAAAGCGTGCGACGATCTGTTTGCCCATATCGCCGATAATCCACCATGCGACGTTTGGGATCAGGAGTATCCGGGGTTTTCTGTTCATCACGCGTTCTCACGCTTGCGAATTCTGTCTCTTGCGCTTACGCAAAGACGGCCAAGACCTGTCGCTGGGGAAGCGGTCAATCCTTCCGGCGAAGAAACTTCAACCCGCTGGCATTATAGAGCGTCGCCTGAGGTAGTGTTTGCAGGCCCTGGCTAACCACGCAGCAACTACACTGTATACATGGACGTTTTGTACGGCTTGCATCCGGTCGAGGAAGCCCTCAAGGCCGGCCGCCGCCGCTTCGACCACATTCTCGTCGCCCGCGAGCGCCACGACCAGCGCCTGGAGAGCCTCGTCGCCCTCTGCCGCCACTCCGGCATCCGCGTCCGCCAGGAGCCGCGCGAGCAGTTGACCGCACTCGCCAAAACCCCCGCTCACCAGGGCGTCGTGGCCCTCGTCCGCCCCCAGGATTTCCTCACCCTCGAAGACCTCTACGCCCCCGCAACCCCCGGAGCCACCCGCCTGCTTCTTGCCCTCGACGGCGTTGAAGACCCGCAAAATCTCGGCGCTCTGCTGCGCGTAGCCGATGGCGCCGGAGTCGATGGCGTCCTGCTCACCGAGCGCCGCTCTGCCCCTCTGAGCCCGGTCGCCGTCAAGGCCAGCGCCGGCGCAGCCGAACATCTGCGCATCGCCCGCGTCGTCAATCTCGTCCGCGCTCTTGAAGAGCTGAAGAAGCAGAACCTCTGGATCATCGGTCTAGATGCGAATCCGGCCGAGCGCGGCTCCTCCGACTACGACCAATTCGACCTCACCGGCAACTGTGTCCTCGTCCTCGGCCGCGAGGGCGCCGGCCTCCACGACCTCGTTCGCCGCACCTGCGATCACCTGCTGCGCATTCCCATGAGCGGCGGCGTCAGCTCCCTCAACGTCTCCGCCGCCGGCGCGGTCGTCCTCTTCGAAGCCTTCCGCCAGCGCCGCGCAGCCGTCCGAAGCGTCCAAGGAGTAGTCACCCGCAGCGGAAGTGCCGCCGAAGGCGCAGTTAGCCCCATCGCAGGTGCCGTCGCGTCGAAACCTAAGAAACAGAAAGGCCTGGGCTCATGAAGCTCGTTCTCCCCCGCAGCGTCGCATTCGCCGCACTCTTCCTCGCGGCACTCACTTGCTCCGCGCAATCCGCCCAAACCACCCCGCCCGCCCAGCAGCCTCCAGCCGCTCAGCCCGCCCCGCCCCACAAAGGAACAGTCCTCTTCTCCCGCTCCACCGACGAAGCCGCGCCAGCCCCAACACAAGTAAAAACTTTGCCTGGGGCGACAAAGCCCGCGCGAGCGAATAGCGAGCAGTCACCCGCACCGGAGGTGCCCGAAGGCGCGTCAAACGCACCGGAGGTGCACCCATCGCAGGTGGAGACTTTGCATGGGGTCAAGAATTCTGTGCGAGCGGATAGCGAGCCGCTGGCCCCACCGCAGGTGGTCGCCCTCGATCTCGACGTCCATCTTCTCCCCGCGGACCAGCAGATCGCCGTCCGCGCTCTCCTCACCCTCCGCAACGACGGCAACTCCCCGCTCACCCTCATTCCCCTCCAGATCTCCTCCTCGCTCAACTGGGAGCGTATTCGTCTCACCACCCCCAATGGTCAGGCTCAAGCCATCCCCCTCCACGTCGTCACCGTCAACTCCGACGCCGACCACACCGGTCAGTTGCACCAAGCCGCCGTCCCTCTCGCCGCCCCGCTTCAGCCCGGCCAATCCCTCTCGCTCGACGTCACCTACTCCGGCCCCATCGCCCTCTCCGCCCGCCGCCTGCAATCCATCGGCGCGCCCGACTCGCTCGCCCTCCACTCCGATTGGGACCAGATCAGCCTCCCCTTTACCGGGCTGCGCGGCTTTGGCAACGTCCTCTGGTACCCCGTCGTGAGCACTCCCGTCCTGCTCGGCGATGGCGCGCGTCTCTTCGACGAAATCGGCACTCACAAGCTCCGCCTCAGCGGCGCGCGCTTCCGCCTCCGCCTCACCGTCGAATTCCCTCACGGCCAGGCCCCCACTGTCGTTCTCATCAATGGCCGCTCTCTCCCTCTCGCCATCACCGAGCCCTCTGGCTCCCTCGACCAGACCCAGGAGGTCGCCTCCATCGCCACCGCCGACTCCGGCCTCGCCATCCTCGGCTTCGAGTCCCCCAGCCTCTTTGTCGCCATCCGCGCGCCCAACCCCGGCCCCAACCTCACCGCCTGGGCCCTCCCCGAAGACAATGTCGCCGTCGATTTCTGGACCGCCGCCGCCGCCAACGTCACGCCCTTCCTCAAAACCTGGCTCGGCCCTGAGCCCCGCTCCCCGCTCACCCTCCTCGACCTGCCCGACCCCGGCGATGTCCCCTTTGAAACCGGCGCCCTCTTAGCCGCGCCCCTCCGCGAGCCCCACTCCAAAGCCAACTCGTTGAACGGCGTCCTGGTCCACTCCCTCACCCACGCCTGGCTTGCCCTTCCAAATTCGCCTGCATCGCCGGCCTCTCCAAATTCGCCTGCTGCTCCAAATTCGTCTCTCTCGCCCACTTCGCCCCCGCCCCCCGCCTGGCTCAACGAGGGCGTGGCCACCTTCATGGGAACTCTGTGGATGGAAAAGCAGCACGGCCGCGACTTCGTCCTCGGCGCTCTCGAAGCCGACCGCGCCGCTCTCGCCCTGGCCGAGCCTGCCAGCCCCGGCCAAAGCCCCGGCCAGCCCCTCGCCTCCGCCATCTCGCCCGTCTACTACCGCACCAAGGCGGCCTATGTTCTCTGGATGCTCCGCGACCTCGCCGGCGACCCCGCTCTCTCCGCCGCCCTCCGCACCTACTATGACTCTGCTGCCAATTTAAATTCCGCCAACCCCGCCAACGGAAACTCTACCGCTCCCAGCGCCTACGATGTCGCCAATGACAAACTCGATTCAGGTTCCGCACTTAATCAGGGCACGGCATCACAAGCTGCGGAGAAGCAAAGTCTTGTATCAGGGCACGACTTTAGTCGTGCCGATAACGCCGCAAAAACATCGGGGGCTGGTAGGGATGGGTTTCAACCCATCCATTCATCCCCTGCGGAAAGCTCTTCCGCAAATTCATCTCTAAACTCCACCACTCCCGCCACCCCAACTCACGCCGAAGGCGTCTCTGCCTGGACGGCCACTCCCACTCACGCCGAAGGCGTCTCTGCCTGGACGGCCACTCCCACTCACGCCGAAGGCGTCTCTGCCCGGACGGCCAGTCCCTTCGAAAAACTCCTCGAAGCCTCCGCATCCCACCCCGACCTCGCCTGGTTCTTCGCTGATTGGGTCGATGCCGACAAGGGCCTTCCCGACCTCGCCATCGACGGCGTCTTCCCCACCTCCGCCTCGGCCGGCAACTGGCTGGTCGCCGTCAACGTATCCAACTCCGGCTATGCCGCCGCCTATGTCCCCGTCACCGTCCGCTCCGGCACCGGCGACAACGCCCGCTCCGTCACTCAGCGCCTCCGCATCCCCGCCCGCGGCAAAACCAGCATTCGCATCCTCGTCCAGGGCAAACCCACCGAGGTCCAGGTCAACGACGGCGCCGTCCCTGAAACCCAGGCCAGTGTCCATATCACCCGCCTCGACGACCCCGCCGCAACCTCGCCCAACTCCAGCCAATCCAACCCGCCGAAGCGGTAAGCGGCCGCTATATTCATTGTGAGTTGACTATGGAGTTACGCGTCAATTCTCAGATTCTGCAACGTCACCCAGATTGCTTAAGTAGTCCCATTCCGTAAGGCGTTTGTATCCAACTATCTCAGAAACAAATGTTTCAGATGTGTTTTTGCTTTCATATTCCAGTTTGATTCCATCGTGCCCGTCATTATGTGTGAAAGGCTCTAGAGGAACGTCCAAAAGTGAGTTGAGCCAAATATCTGTACCAACATCCGCACATAGAAATAAAATATAGACTTCGTAAAAACCATCTTGTATATCTAAATCGGGAGTCCAATCAATGTAGATTTTGTAAATGCCGTTGGATAACTTATCGCCACTTTCCAACTTTTCATCCAGTGCGTTTTTTATGCATGCAAACAATCCCTTGCGGGCACGGTTCACTAGTTCGTTGGGCAAGGCGATACGTGTGTAGTAACGCGCAATCCAGCCAGCAAAGTTCCCTACGCCTTCTCCCGAAGCTGTGATGCCAAGGTCTGGCGAGTGATTAAGGCACTCTGTACGATTTGTGAAGAATCTTCTGTTAAGATCGCACGCTACCGCTTCAGTATTCGGTATGCCTGATATAGGCAAGTGGAAACAGTGCAAGTTCTTTCCCTTCGCCTCATCTGATCTTGGGCGGTATTTATCTATGGATTTTGCCACGAGAAATTCAATGTGAGGATTAGCCGGTAAACTGGGCGATACAACAGTACAGGATTGAGTACATACGACGAGCACTTCGTGGTCGCGCTCGAATTTTACTGGCACTATGAAGTCTTCCGGCGGGCGGAAGATACTGCCTTGCCGCCAGCCGGCGTTGAGTATCTGACGTGCTTCGGTCTCACCGAAGTCTGAATTTTCTTTCCCCTGCATTCGGGGTCCTTATCCGTTAGCCCCAGCTTCGGGGATTTCGTCAAGAACAGCGTTTGTCGGTCCCTGCCGGGACATTTTTCTCTCGCTCACCATCGCGCGTAAGGCAGCAGGGCGTAGATTATCCAGAGCTGATCGTACCGCCAATTCGTCGATATTGTCATTTGTCATCAGATCGCGCAATGTTTTTTGGCCGTTTACCTTTGTATTCCAGAATCGATACAAATTGCGTGCATCAACGCCCGAAACGCTGGTTAGAAGTGCGTGGATTTGAGCAACGCGTTGTAGGTTAGCGTTGCGAACCTCGCCACCGCTCAACCATGCGTATATCGTCTTTCGTTCAACGCTCACGGCAGCAGCAATTGCGGAAACGGGCATTCCCCCTTTGCGTAGGTTAGCAATCATCTCCTGCGCTGTTACCGGAGATATTAGTTCGTTCTTCGGCGAGAAGCTGGCAATCGGCGGAATACGACATGCTGCAATCCCATTGAAATCGTTCAAGCACTGGAGTGGATAAAAAAATGGAGCCGCTAAAGCGGCGATAAGAACCGTATTCCCGATTGAGGTAGGTTTATGACGCTTACCTCCCATGGTGGAAGTCATGAAGAAGCTTCTCCTTTCCAAACACTCATAGCGTGTTCAGTTCCTGCTTGATCGAACAGTTCCCTTGATGAGGAATGCAACTCAAGGAGCTTTTTGCAAACCATATCTATATCTACCTGTTTTAGTGGATTGAAATGACAACCGTGGTCTATATCCATCAAAGCAAAATCTCCTTCAGGAATATCGGGTGCCCAGCCGTTTTTCTGGACCAAAGGGGTGTTGAGATCCGGCGGAAGTGTCATCTGTGGGTTGCGTAGGGATTGAAATCGAAGATCGCCGTATGGCGTCTTGTATTGAGCAATATACATCCCTTGGATGAGGTCCAGTTTCCCTGCAACATCCGGTAGTGGCGGAAGAACCCACTCGCGAAGGTAGTCTCGTAAAGGTTCTCCTGCAAGTGGCTTAACAAGATCAACATACCTGAATGCAACGGCTTCGATCCATTCCAGACTCAAGTCTTGAATTCCCAAGAATATTTGCAGACCTTCCTTGAATCTTTGGACAAAATCGTCATGATCGGTGTATTTTGACGTGTGCAGGCCAAAAAGACTTTCGCTCAGGATCAGTGCCCAGGTTTTATCCGGTGAGGCGAACTGAAATATTTTCAATTCACGACTGTCGATCTGTGATTTCGCGTCTGGACCAACTGTGATATTGGCTCGGACAAAATTCATGGCGATCTCATCGAATTGGGGATAAATTTTGCGAAATGCACCTAAGAGGGAGCTCTTAAAATCTTCAATTTTGGGAATGGGCGGGAAACGTAGAACTCCAATGGTATAGACAAGAGGAGCATTGGGCATATTGGGCATGAGATTTCTCCCTAGAACAATCAGAATACTACACACAAAACTAAACACTTGTAAATATGGCCGGAAAATATTTTTTCCCAAGAAAAGCATGTCTCCAAATCATTATCATTTTCCCTATCCGGGAACGCCTGGAAGACCGTGTTCAATTATCATATAACGCATTAATAATCATATATTTACGTAGGTTTATATGTAGAGTGTACACACCTTCATGCGTTCTTTTTTGGAGATGTGGGGTATCGAAATCCCCAAGGCCCTACTCGCCCTTCCTCTCATTCCGCGCCCTTCCCCTCCACAATCCTCTCCAGGTTCTTCAGCGGATCGGGCCACGGCGCTTTCATCCCCATCGACCGCACATACGCAATCGCCTGACCCATGTGCTCGTGCGAATGAGCCAGCATCCGCAGGTACAATCTGCGCTGTGTCGTCTGCTCTCCAAAGAAATTCGCCGCCTTCCCCAGCTCCTCTTCTGTAGCCGCTCCAAAGCACCGCTCCACCGTCGCAAATGACCGCTCGATGAGTGCGATCACCGCGGCCTTCCCCGTCACCGTTCTCTCCAGTTCAAGATTTCTGCGAATCAGCGCCGCCCACTGCGCCGGTGAATCGCTCTCGATTGCGCCGTACATCTCCGCCGTCTCCGGCGTGCTCACCCCCGCCCGGCAGAGCAGTATAAAGTTCCCCGCCGCAATGTGCACCAGCACCGCGGAAAACGCGCGCGCATCCTCCACCGGCCTCCAGCCAAACTTTTCCTCAGGAACCGCCTCCGCCAGCGCCTTTAACTGCACCCGCGGAATGCTCAGTTCCCACAAGTACTCCCGCTTGAAATCTCCCTTTGCCTCTTCCATGATTTCCCTCCTGAAAAGAGTTTCGTTGATGGCGCGCAAGCGCCGTTAGCCAGGACGGCCAGTTCTGAGCCTGTAGAAGGGATCAGACTCGCCACCGCAGGTGGCCAGGCACTGACAATTGACGGCTGATAGCTGAAAGCTGATCCCCGTAATTGACCTAGGTCATGACTAGGTCAACTCCCAGAAATTTCTGCCAAGAATTTACATTAACTTACACATAAAAAACAAGATAGTTTATTTTAGGCGAACACATGGAGAAAAACTGCCCCTTGTACCCGACTTTGCCAGATATAGGTGTATGTATAAGCACACCTATCGCGCACTCAAAAGTCTCAAAAATTGCCAAAAAAGTCGCCTTATAACACCACTTTTTCCGCCTTACTCGCCCTTCTTTTCGTTCCGCGCCTTCACCTTGAACCAGATCGGCGTCCCCTTGAATCCAAACGCCCCGCGGATTTGGTTTTCCAGGAAGCGCTCGAAGCTGAAGTGCAGCTTGATCTCCCGGTCGGTGAACAGCACAAAGGTCGGCGGGGCTACGGCAGCCTGCGTCATGTAATAGATACGTATGCGTTTAGCCATCGGCACCGGCGCCCTCTGGAAGTCGATCTTCTCCAGAAAGCGGTTCATCTGCCCGGTCGAAACCCGCTTGCGACGCTCCGCCGCTACGGCAACCACCTCGTGCAGCACGCGCAGCATTTTTTTAGCATCTGGGCCCGTTCCTTCCAGCGCGGAGAGGAAGATCACCGGCGCGTAGTTCAAGTATTTCAGCACTTTACGCAATTGTGCTTCAAAAATCTCCCGGTCGGCGGGAGCTTTGCCGTCCGTCCGTCCCGTGGTCACTAAGTCCCATTTATTCACCACGAGTATCACGCTGCGCCCGCTCTCGTGCGCATAGCCGCCGATGGTAGCGTCAGCTCCTGTGATGCCCTCGGTCGCATCCAGCACCAGCAGCGCCACGTCAGCCGCCTCCAGGTGACGCCGTGCCATCACCACGCTCATCTTCTCCGCCATCAGGTGCGTTTTGCCCTTCCGCCGTATCCCCGCCGTATCCACAAATCGCAGTTGGTGGCCTTCAAACACCACCACCTCGTCCACTGCATCGCGTGTCGTCCCGGCAACAGGCGACACAATCGCTCGGCTCGTCCCGGTTAAAGCATTGAGAAGAGTTGACTTGCCAACATTCGGCCGCCCGATGATCGCCACTGATGTCTCGTGCTGCTCAAACTCTCCGTGCGTCCGGTTAGGCTTCGCATCCTGCGAATCTTCTTCGGCTTCGTCGCTGGCCTCGTCAACGGTCTCCGGCGGCGCGGCAATCGCTGCCGAAATAGCTTCCAGTAGATCGCCGATGCCCAACCCGTGCTCGGAACTGATGGAATAAACGTTGCGGATGCCGAGTTGACGGAAGTTCTCCGCAATCATCGACATGGCCTCGCCCTCAACCTTGTTCACCGCCAGAAACAGGGGCTTTCCGGCGCGAATGAGCATGCGGGCCAGGTCGTAATCCGGGCTAGCAAGTTCGGTACGCGCATCTACGACCATCACCAGGGCGTCGGCCTCGTCCAGGGCCACCTGGGCCTGGGCAAAAATCTCGGCGGGAATCAGCTCCGCGTCGCCGGGCACCATGCCGCCGGTGTCGACCAGGCGAAACTGCCGGCCAGCCCACTCGAACTCGCCGTAGATGCGGTCACGGGTGATCCCCGGCTCGTCGCCGACAATTGAGCGGCGGCTGCCGGTGAGCCGGTTGAAGAGCGTGGATTTGCCCACGTTGGGCCGGCCCACAATGGCCACCAGCGGCAGCGCGCCCGCGCGCGACTTGTTGGGCATGACCGACTTGTGATATTTCGACAAAACATTTCTCCGCGGTGATCGAGCGGCCAGAAGCCCCTTTTCAAAGTTTAGTCCACTCATCAGGCCGAAAGGAGGCGAGGCTGCAAATAGCCACAAAATTAGTATTTTCTTATGTTTATGGCATCACACCGGCACGTTGATTGCGTTGCCGCCACACAGGAGGGAGCGATGCATATCCACGGGAACTCCATGGCCGTGAACGCGGCCAATTTTTACTCCGCCACCCAGGAGGAGAGAGCGGCGGCCGCGCAACGCGCCGCCAACGTCCGCAAGAGGCTGATCCGGAGCGCATCGCAACTGGAGGGCGCCGCAACCCCGGAGGAGACGCTGATGATTGGCCAATGGATGGACTCGCGTCACAGCCAGGTGGAGAGCGGGGAGCAGTACTTCCATAGTGTCTCCGGCAAAGACCCGGAGCTTGGATGAGGCGCGGAGCCGGGGATTTCGTTGCCGGACCGCGCTGCCGCCGCCACGGCTTTTTCGCGCCCAGAAGACGTACATGGACAAATTTAGTCCAATTCGCTTTTGAGCGGTTGCGCGTACATGCGCGTACAGTTTTAGGCGGAAATACGCGTCAATGCGCGTAATTTTGGCGATTTTTGCGTGTAGTTGCGCGTAGTTACCGTGATTTTTGCGCGTAGTTGCGCGTAGTTACCGTGAATTTAATGCGTAATTGCGGGTGGAATGGAGGGCATGGGGAGAAATCAGCCGCCGGTGAACCAGCCTTGACTGGTGCGCGTTTGCTGCGATTGCCCGGTCGATAGTCTTTTCCCGTATTTCGTGGATGAGCGCGAAGCTCAGCCGATCTCAGCCGTCCGCAGATCGCGCAGCAGCTGGAGCAGCGGCGCTATCTCTGCGCCGTTGCGGGCTGCATCGCCTACCTGCCGCGCCAGACCGGCGAAGCGGATTGCCTTGTCTGTCCGCTCCTGCTCCATTTGCCTCAGAGCCGCAGCTTCGTGAATGAGCGCGGCCGGATTCTCGCCCATCCTGCTGTAGTCTGCCATTGCTCTGCCGAGTGTGGCCCACTTGTTCTCTCGGCTACTCTTGGTTGCTTCTTCTGCATGGTTCATGGCTTCACCTGTGAAATAAAGTAGAGGGGCAGTTGACAGCGGTCAGTCGTCAATCACGTCCCATGCCTATGGTTCTTGTCATTTTTCAATTGTGCGCCGGGAATGGGTAATTATCTGCAAACTAAAACGGGGAACAGGGATCAAGGTTCGGGTCTACGCTGGGTACCCCATCCTCACCTTGTCATCCTGAGCTCACATCACTCCTCCCGTAGGGAGGAAAAGATAATAGCCCAGGGTAAAACCCTAGGAAAGGGCCAACCCCATCCATCTGTTTTTAGAAATCAATCAACGCGACGAAGTTGCGATTAAACCTTGTCATAATACAGGTCCATTAAGAAAGATGGTTGACGATTGGTAAAGCCGTCTCCCAGTTCTGAAAGGCGAGGCTTGGGTAGAATCGGTTAAAACAGTGGCTTTTGTCGGTAGAAATCCGGCCAGTATCCTGCTAAAATCGAAGTACTTGGCGAGGTTCTGATGCCGCCCCTTGACGAAATGATGGTCAATTCGTTGAAGGATCGTCTGAAGGCATACTTGTCGACTCTCGGTTTGATCTACGATCCCGTGTTTTTGAAGGCGGGTGCGTCCGCAGCTGTCTTTCAGGTAAGCATCCCTGCTGGATTCCGCGCCTATAAGGTCTTTAATCCATGCTTCTTGGACGGTGAAGGTGGATCTGCCGAAAGGAAGAGGCTGCGACTACAAGAAAAGCTCATCGAGCATGCTTGTGAACATTTGATTAAGATCTATAACGTTATAGAAGCAGAAGAAACAGCATTCATCGAAATGGAGTTCTGCCCTTGGCCGCAGCTCAGCGAGAGCCTTTCCCAAGTACCAGACACGGAGGTTTCATCGCTTATTTCGCAGCTCGTCGAGGTTGTGTGCTATTTGGAGGAGCTACGAATTGTCCATAGAGATATCAAGCCCGAAAATATTCATATCTCGCCAGACTTCAAGGTACTTAAGGTGCTCGATTTGGGGGTTGCACGTTCGCTCGACGCGGATGACGGTGAACTCACTGACCGAGACCATCTACGGCCATTCGTTGCGACAGCCCAATATAGTTCTCCCGAGTACCTGTTCCGCTTGGATCAGCCGACACCGCGGCTTTGGAAGGCATTAAATCTCTACCAGGTCGGAGCGGTGCTTCACGACTTGATTATGAAGTCGGCGCTTTTCCAGGATGAAGTGAGCCTTGGGAATAGATGGCTAGTCGCTCGGGCTGTTTTAGCGAAAACTCCATCCTTTGCAGATGCGAATCCCAGTCGGCTTACAGCTCTCAAAGCACTTTCTGCGAAATGTCTTGTGAAAGATATGGATACTCGGCTGCAAATAGTGAGCTGGAGCGATTTCGCTCTTGATTCAGCACATGAGCCACTGACATACCTTCGGAGCCGTCTCGAACGAAGGGATCCCGGATCCCTCGATAGCTCTGCAGCAGCGCTTGAGTCAAGGCTGCGCTTTGATCGAAATAACTTCGAAAAGGCGTATATTGATCGTGTGCGCCTCGAATTGATTCCAATCTGCACAAACAAGCTGCCTCTCATCTTGAATCGCCCGGCGCCGGAATTGCCATTCACTTTTGAGTTTTCTTACTCTCCGAGTATCAGATTTAAGAGTACTGTGAGAATTGAGTGGTTACGGGAGCTTCAAAACCGCACAGCGGATGTTTATCTTGGTGAGGATAAGGTGTGCGTAGTGACGATCTCTGAGGCTGAGGATCAGGCGGTCTTTGCTTTGTCTTCCGCACTGGCTGAAGTCGTGGGTGAATGCCTCGATCTGGTTGAAAGCAGTAGCTTCGCGGATAAAAAGGGAGTTTGCTCCGTCGAATCCAATCGCGGGCAAGTAGAGGTGGAATAAAGTGAACTCGACTTGGTGGAGAAAATTGAGTGACTTGGACGACGCTCAAAAGAAGTTCATTGAGTTGTCTCCGCATGGACGCTTCCTATTGATAGGACCTCCTGGTTCGGGGAAAACGAACTTGCTGCTTTTGAGAGCCAAGTTTATTGCTGGGGCTGGGGAGAAGAATGTTTTAATCGTAACCTTTACCAAGATGCTCGCCGATTTCATTCGCAGTGGCATTGCCTCTACGAAACTCATATCGCCGTCACAGGTGGTGACATATCATTCGTGGGCGGTACATCATATTGGTCAACATCTTGGACTGAAAGCAGTTCCGCCGTTAGATGACTTCGATGAGGAATGCCGTAAACAGCTTATCGCCGGCGTGCGAAAAGCAAACAAGAAGGTTCCTACGAAAAAGCTCTATAGTGCTATCCTTGTTGATGAGGCGCAGGATCTATCTGTCGAAGAACTTGAAGCGTTGCTTTGTTTGAGCGATAAGATTTGCATTAGTGGCGATATCCGGCAGGGCATCTATAAAAAGGATGGGTTGGATGTGGCTAAGCTTCTTGATCTCAAAACACACACGCTTACGGCGCATTATAGGATCGGGCAGAGGATCGCACACGTTGCAGATCGTTTGATTCCGCCTGGAGACGGCGAATCTGGGCTTGAGGCAACCTGCAATTACAATCCGAAGACACAGGGTAAATCAACGGCTGAAATGCATGAATGCGGCAGCCGAGATCAACAATTCGATAAAATGCTGCAGCTCATCTTAGTTCAGTTGGATGCTTTTAAGGATGAGTTGATAGGCGTCTTCTGCAGCAAGAATGCCCTTGTGGAGTTACGGCAGAGATTTGATAAGACGGTGATCGCCAATAATGTGTGTGTTCATGGGGTTGATTCCAGTGCTTCGTTCCAAGCAAGTAGCCGAATTCACGTAATGACGATACATTCTGCCAAGGGGACGGAATTCAGAGCCGTTCATATTTTCGGTGCCGAAGAGTTGCGAAAGTTTCCGATGAATAGGCGAGAGATTGGGTATACCGCAATTACACGCGCCAAGACAGCGCTAAACGCATTTCGAACTGGAGAAACCAATAAGCCGCTAGAAAGTGCATTTGCAACGCCAAGCCATGTCAACATTGAGGATCTATTTTCGGAGAAACAATGAAATCGAATGATATTCAGTGGCAATCGGTTGAAAGAAGCAAGCTGCCGGACGTGCTCTTTGGAAGGAGACTTAGCGGGCTCCCGGTTTGGCGGCTAGGAGATGCGCTTGCGAAGGGACGAGGGGTTGCGCTTGGGTACTTAGACAAATATGAGGAGGGCGAGTACTGCCCGCCAGGATTAATCGTTATAGAGGATAGCGCTGCTGTAGAGGTACTGTCCTGGGTCCGGACCTACGCACCATCTGCATTCCCATTGAATCAATTTGCTCGCGTAATTTCGCTCGCAGATTGGGAACATTTGATCGAGAGACCATTCCAGCCAACTTGTCCGGCGCAGCGAAGCGATTTATGGGCGTCAATCGTCCTCGGGGAGCTACTCGCGCAGGGTGATTTGGGATTGGATATCGCCAGTTTCCCCCTCTCTCGATATACTTCGTGCTTTTCAACTGCCTTCGCTAGATCAATGACCATTCATTCATCACGACGAGAAGTCCTTCGTGAATGCTCTGCGCGCCTCGCTCAAGTCGAAGATGATGAGGCGTTCTCACGGCGTTCAGTTTCGGTACGGAGATTAGAACCGGTATGGCGCATCGGAGATCAAACTGGTGCCCGGCCATTAGAAGTGCCTAAGGTCGTTGAGATGGTCCTGGAGCCCCTCATGGCCGGGAGCGTCGAGCCGAGACAATTACGGGGATTGATTGAAGAAATGCTAGACGCGCGTGGGGTCTTCTTTAGCGATTCAGTTGAAAGCCGAGTACTCGCCTTCCAGAAGCTCAGCGCTAACGTGGTGGAAGCCTCTGTACATACTAATCATCCGAGCGAATCAGCTTTAGTGTCCATTGCGGCTGGTGCATTTCTGGTCGGTCGCGGTACCTCGCACGCCTTTCTTCTTAGTCGACTTGGCCGAAAGTGGGCGCCGGCATTTATCTGGTTTGGATTGATGGGAGGCTTAGGCGGTCAGGATATATGGGAGCAATCTTGGTCACTAGCGGTGAAGGGTATCGAAAAATTCCTTCGCGGACGGCCCGACTGGTGCCAAGCCTCCGGAGCAGATTTGTCTTGGGTTGAGTACTCTTGGATTTCAAGACAGCTGAGCGGAACAAAAGCTTTCTTGGAGTTACCAAAATCTTTGCCGAGTGCAGTGACAATTGAGATTATGCCGGGAGCAATCTGCCAGTTACGATTAGCTGCGGAACCTGGTGGGGTGCCTCGGTCCCTAAATGTCGCTGGGAGCGTGGACGCTGACCGTATCGATTATGAACTCAGGAATACGTTAGACCAGCTTGCCATCCTGGCCACGCGCGCACGCCATCTTCTCATGCCTCGGATTCCGGGACAAATGTCGTTGGAGTTAGATAATTCAGAGGCGGAGCAAGCCAAGTTTACACAATCACGTCGACGCAGGAGACTGTGAACCTGGATCAACTGCTTTCGTCCCGCTGTTTAACTCTTAATATTGGATACATGCTGGCGGGTTACAACCCCAATCCTGCTAACAGTTTGCGGGGGTTGACCCTCTCCCTCCGACATGCCTATTGAGGTCTGCGATTTCCCACACTTTCGCCAAAACAGTTGCAAGAAGCAGATCCTTCGACTCACCACCCCCAAGCTGAAGAGTACGCCTGGGGCCCCGTTCGCTCAGGATGACAACGATTTTTGTATTAAATATTTCTGACTCAGGACACTAGAAACCTATCTATAACACGCCTTCAACCAGCAATCACAGTTCATGAACTTTTCCGCGGTCGATATTTGGTTCTCGTTTCTCAGATTTTTTCAAAACTTGCTGAACATAGCAGTGGCAAGCATGGCGATAAATTCAACAGAATGAACATGTTACGCGTAGAAGATTTCCTATTTCAAAATGGCGGACGAGGTTTGCAGATTATATGCGTAGTTGCGGGTGTAATGGAGGGCATGGAGAGAAATCCAATGCTCAACACAGACAAGATTCTGATTACGCAGGAGATGCTGCAGCTGGTGGGAGAGATTGACACCTTCAAGGGCGCGTGGAAGGGCCTGCGCAACATAGGCGAGAAGCGGCTGGTAGCGCTGCGGGGGTCGGCGGGGATGGAGAGCGTGGCCGCGTCGGTGCGGATGGCGGGCGGGCAGATGGCGGATGGGCGGGTGGAGCGGCTGCTGGAGGTGAAGGGGGAGAAGGACCAGTTGGCGGGCGAGGAGTTCGACCCGATGGGGTATGCCCACGCGCTGGGGACGATACTGCACGGATGGGTGCAGATGACGGTGACCGAGGAGCGGATTCTGCGGCTGCACTATGCGGTGATGGGATTTGGTCAGCGAGCGGGGAAAGAGGCGGGGATGTATAAGAGCCTGGCGAAGCCGCTGGCGGCGGCCGACGAGGAGGGACGAAAGGCGGGGATCACTTTGCCGACGGCGCCTGCCGCGAAGACGGCTGAACGGATGGGGGAGCTGATCGAGTGGCTGGAGAGGGAGGAGCAAAGCGGGAAGCTGCACAAATTGCTGCTGACGGGAATGTTTGTGGCGCGGCTGCTGGCGATTCATCCTTTTTTGGATGGGAATGGCAGAGTGAGCCGGCTGCTGACGACGCTGCTGCTGTTGCGGTTTGGGTACGCTTACGCGCCGTACAGCTCGCTGGAGGGGGTTCTGGAAGGGTTGGGCGAGGAGTATCCGCGGGCCTTGCGGCGGACACAGATGACGCTGGAAGGCGGGGAGCCGAATTGGACGCCGTGGCTGACCTTCTTTCTGCGGGCGCTGCGGGAGCAGAAGCGAAAACTGGCGGTGAAGGTGAAGGAGGCGCGGAGGATACTGACCGAAGAGCCGGCACCGGCGGAGGCGATTCTGGAGCGGGTGCAGAAGCAGGGGCGGGTGACGATGGCGGAGATGGTGGCGCTATCAGCGGGGACGAAGTGGACGCTGCGGTGGCACTTTCAAAACCTGGTGCAGGAGCAGCGGCTGGTGAAGCATGGGCAGGGCAAGGGGACGTGGTATGCGGCGGCGTGAGGGCAGGGACTAGGGAATAAGGAATAGGAACAGGGGAAGGGACATGTTTTCTGCGGTGGCGCGGCGCTGAGCGTGCCCTTGGCGATGCGCGCTCCTGCCCGTTATAGCGATGCTGCATGGACACATCGTACATCCCTGACACTATTCATGAAGAACGAAAGAAAGACGGTCAGGTTTTGTAATCTCCCCGGTCCCAAACTGCGAGGGATCACCACCCCACGGACGAAGACCTGTCCCTTCACCCCAACGAGCAACAATCGCTCGTTGAGGACCCCGAATCCGCGGGGACCCCGGACCGGGGGCACTCTGAGAGTGGTATGAAAAAGTCACTTGGACCGGGTTATTACAACCCGCTCATCGCGATAAGGCCGCGATGAACGGGGCACAGCTATTCAAAGCTCGGGGTGATACATCGCGACTGATATGCGGGACACCTGCCTATCCCTGCGCATGAGAACAGCTTGCTGAGGAGCACGTTTTCCGGTGGCAAAGACACAAAGGCTGCTGGGCCAAGATCGAAACTGTTGGGCCAAGGTCGAAAGAGGTGTAGCGGCGCAACAAGGCGAATATGTATGATGTTTGGGATGTCCAAACATTGAGGTTCTGTATGCTGACACGACGCCTCTTGCTGCTCGCGCTGCTGAGTTTGCCGCCGGCTTTTCACGCTCAAGTGAAGGCCCCCGCGCGCTACCAGATCTACGGCGGTTATGCGTACCTTTCGAACACCATCAATGGAGTGCCCGGAGCGCATCAGCCGCTGAGCGGATGGGACGCCAACGTTGCCTTTCCGGACTGGCATGGCTTGCGATTCAAGATCGATGTCTCGGCCTACCGCGGAACCAACCTGGGCGCTCCACAACAACCCTTATTCATTCTGGGCGGCGGTCAGTACAACTGGCGCATCCGAAAAGAATCGGTTTTTGTGGAAGGAATGGTGGGAGACTGCGGCATGAACAAGAATTGGGGAGCCAACCAAATCATCGGCCAAACGGCCTCGATTGCAACCCTGGCCGGCGGCGGCCTGGACACACCGCTGACGCGGCGCATCAGCTTCCGAGTGAGCGGCGGCTATCAGTACGCGTATTTCACCCTCGGCGGGCCTCACATCAGCATTCCATACCGGCTCCCCGGCCAACCCATCAATTTCGGCCGCATCACCAGCGGATTGGTGTGGAAGTTCTAGGAACGGACCTCATCAACCAACTGCGCGCCTATAACCGGGGGAAGCGGTGACGCCGGCCGGTTTTGGCCTGCTGCGGTCCCAGATGGTAGCTGATACCCCAGTTCGCGTTCATGACGTCGGTTCCGGGGTTTACGGGGACAACGAAGCCGTCGGAAAAGTGAAAATCGCCCCACAGGCCCAAGCGCAGATCGACTCGTTTGGTGAGCGGGGTCTGCACGCCAAATCCGGATTGCAAGCTGAAGTTGGCATAGGCCGCATGGCTGGAAATCGCCTTCTGGTCGAAGACCAGCATTCCGCCCTTGAGCAGTACGTAAGGCTTGATGGCCTTGCCGTCGCGCCAGAGCATGCGCAAGCCGATGGGCGAAAACCCCACGCCGGGCACGAGTTTCCGATTGGGGGACAGGGGTATGCCCGGATCGCCAAAATAATTCACGTCGGCGGGTTCATCGAGGAGAACGAAGGGCAGAAACTCCGCCACGTAGTCCATGCGCGCGCGCATAAAGTAGCCCCAGGAATGACGGTCGTATTCCACCCCGCTGGTGTAGAGCTTGGTCATGTCCTCGGTGGCAAAGAGGCTGTAATTGCCGTAGGAAGCCAATCCCACCCAGACAATTTCTCTCTCCACGGGCTGCTTGAGCTGCGCTCCATTCTCCGCCGGCGTCCCGCTCTGCTGGGAGCGCGCTGACGGCGTGACCAGCAGGAGGAGCGTGATCAGGATGGAAATGCTCTTGAGACGGATGCCGCAGGCAAGAGAACGCTCAAGCTGTAACTGAGTGGATACGGATTTGCGAACACGATGGATAAACAATGCGCCTCTCCCTCAGTCGGCATATTCCAGCGATGCGGTCATGATCAGCATAGGAAATAGAATTGTAATTCAGCGGTAATAGTCTGGATTGTAACGCTGCCGAGGATAATTGCAAGACCAAAATACGATTTTCCGGTCTAGTAACGGGGCGATTTCCTACATTCCTGACAGGGAGCGGTCCGAGTGCGAGGATTAAGTGCCTGTGACGGGCGGAAAATGTTCGCAGGAATCCCAAGTGCGGTATTCTGGTAGTGTGCGCCCGTAGCTCAGCTGGATAGAGCGAACGCCTCCGGAGCGTTAGGTCGGGAGTTCGAATCTCTCCGGGCGCACCATGTTTTCCCACTCCAGGTAGAGCCAGACCCGCTCCGGCATAGGCCTGACCCGCTTTCATCTATTTTTTATGAAATGAGGGAGATATGGCAGACTGGAATACCGCCTACAACTGGATGATGGACAACGAGGATGCGGCGCGCGCCTGCGCGCAGGTTCCGGATGCATGCCCGGGGGGAGTTGCCGGTCCCTGCTATGCCATCAGCGGCATCAACTCAGGCGCGTGGCCGGCGGAGTTTACGGCTATCGCCGCGGCAGACCAGGCCAGCCGCGAGCCGCTGGTGCAGCAGTTCTATGAGAACCACTTCTGGAATACGTGGTATGCGCAACTGAACTCCGACGAACTGTGCAAGCGGGTCTTCGATTTTGCGGTGAATGCCAGCGGCAAAAATGCCGTGCGCGGCCTGCAACAAGCGGTAAACAGCCTGCTTGATGCCGGCGAGACTCCGCTGGCCGAGGACGGCGAATGGGGACCGATGACGCTGGGCGCGGCCAATGCGGCCGATCCGGCGGCGCTGGTTACAGCTTTTCAGGACAAGCGGGTAGCTTACTACCAGGAAATTGTCACCATCAACCCTGTCAAGGCAATCTACCTGAATAGCTGGCTTATCCGCGCCCGCAAGTAGCCGGTGGGCAGTTAAACTAAATAGGGGCCGGAGTTTCGCTTTATCCACGGCCCGGATCAGGTACAAATGCAACTCAGTTTCGAATTTTTTCTTCGCCAGATGGCCTCTGTCGAGCGGATTCTCTGGACGGTGACCTTTGCCGCGCAACTGGTCCTGCTGGTGGTGCTGCTGGGACGCGACCGGGCGCGGCGCTATCCGTGGTTCACCGCCAGCATCGCGCTGTCTGCCCTGCAATTGATGGCCGAGGTTCTGCTGACGGGCCGGATGGCGAACCTTCCCCTGCAGGAGATACTCTTCACGCTGCGCGACCTGGGAGTAATTGCAGGCCTGCTGGTGTTGGTGGAGATGGCGCGGGCGGCCTTTGCCGGGGTTCAGCGCTCCACTTTCCTGGTGAACACAGCGGGAGTGCTGCTGGCCGCCGGGGGATTGCTTACAGTAATGGGACCGTGGCCGGTGTGGAAGCAATTGGCAAGCCTCGACATGACGATGGTGAGGCTCTACCTAATGCAACTTGGCGCGAAGAAGGGCGATCTGCTGGTTGCCTTGCTCACCATAGGGCTGGGAGTGCTGGTGTTTCTGTTTGGCCGCCACTACAAGGCCGACTGGCGGAGCCACACGCAGAGCATTGTGATCGGACTCTTTGCGCTGGCTGTCTCCTTGCTGGCATTCGAGGTGGTGGTCCTGCGGACGCTTCATTTCACCCAGGCTGAACAAGCGAGCGTAATGCACCTGCGGTTTGATTTTGCCTTCGCCCACGAGCTGATATATCTAGCGGCGCTGGTGTGGTGGATTGTGTGGCTGTGGCGGGATGAGCCGGGCGCGGCGGTCGCAGAAGAGACTCCTCAGGCTGCCGAGTAAATTTTGGCTTGATTCGTGATATAAAGTGCTTGACCGCGCGATCCTGGGTTGAGCCGTGCGCGCGGAACTCCGCATAGAGGTTCGCTTGCCGATGCTCGACGTTCATTTGCCGCACAAGTTGCATGGGTTCTGGGAGTTTCTGCTTCATCTGTTCACGATTACCGTGGGCCTGTTGATCGCGGTGCAGATTGAGAGCTTCGTCGAGTGGCGTCATCACCTTCATCTGGCCGAGGAGGCGCGCTCCTCATTGCACAAGGAGATAGCGCAGAACCTGAAGGATTTCAAAAAGATGCAGCCGGGGCTAAAGGCCTGGGAAAAGCAGATCGATACCGATCTGGCGACCATGCATCGCATCCAGAACCATCCCAACGATCCCAAGGCCAGGCACGCATCGATCCAACTCACTTTCAGCATTGTCAGCATGCCCGATACAGCCTGGAAGACAGCTCAGGCGACCGGCGCCCTTGCCTATATGCCCTACGAGGAAGCAGAGCGCTATTCAAGCATCTATCAGTCGCAAACCCAGCTTCTGGCCTTGCAGGATAAGCCTAGGGAAGAGGTCGCTATCATCAATGGCCTGATCGCCAAATATAATTGGCATAGTTCCGGCAAGATTACCTGCGAGCAGGCCAGCGCCGTGGCCGAGATACTTGGCCAAACAAAGCTGTACCTGTCGAATGGGGAATCGATGCTGCAATATTGCATCGAACAGTACCAGGCATTTTTGGATAACCGCAAGCCCAGCGACAAATTTGGAGAGACTCCGCACTGAGGCGTGGAAGTTGGTTGCACTGACCGCTGACAACGGATAGCTGTTAGCTAGATATGGCAGCTTGCCTGGCCGCGTTTTTCGAGGTACTTCTGGTGGTACTCCTCGGCGCGCCAGAAGGTCTGGGCGGGCTCGACCTGGGTGACAATGCGCTTCGGCTGGAAGCGGCCTTCGGCGGTCAGCTGCTCGATCTTGGCGCGGGCCTGCGCCTCCTGCCTTGGCGAGTGGAAGAAGATGGCCGAGCGATACTGCGTGCCCCGGTCCGGGCCCTGACGATTGAGGGTGGTGGGGTCGTGGAGGGCAAAGAAGGCGTCCAACAACTGCTCGTAGCTGATCTGGGCAGGTTCGAAGTCCAGCTCGACGACCTCGGCGTGGCCAGTCTGGTCGGTACAAACGTCCTGGTAGCTGGGCCGCTCCAGCGAGCCGCCCTCATAGCCGACGGCCGTCGCTGTTACGCCGGGAATGGCCGCAAAAGCCGCCTCGACTCCCCAAAAACATCCTGCTCCTAAGGTTGCTTTTTCTGTGCTCATACTGTTTGAGATGCGCGGCGGGAACTCCAGGTGACAGTTTCTTCCGGCTGCATGATCCAGGTGCTCGTATCTTACTTGCATCCCATCCCAATTTGGTTCAGCGCAACTATGCGCTATGCTTCCAGGACATGAGCGGCTTCCGTAACTTGAACAAAACAATGTTGATAATATTCGCGGAAAACTCTGAGCGAACAGAAGCGGGCCGCCATTCAGGCAAACCTGGTAATGCGATCGCCCCCTTTTCGTAAGTTGACGGATGCATTGACCGTTGTTAGTCTACAACTTAGCTGCCAAGATCTGCCGAAAAGGCACATGAGAACGTGCAGCACAAATGCCGGAACATACACCCTGTGAGCAATCCAGCTACGAAGCGACCGCCATCTTTCAGGCGGGATAGTCTGTGGAAAACTGCCCTTCCCAAGTGAGGATAGCGAAGCTTTGCTCAAAACGCGGCAAGTAAGGACATCTCATGGAGGGGTACGCGCGATTGTAATGCGCCCGTTTCCCGCGCGAGCGAAATTGAGCCCGACCCCAAGCCAAGCAAGCCGCGGACCAGAGAAGAGGAATCCACTTGATTGAAGAGAATGAAGATCAGATTGGCCGCCCCGCAGGCCCGTTCCAGGAGAGCGGACTCTTCTTTGATCCCCAAAGCCAGGTGTCTCTCCGGGAGTTGGCGCTTGTTCCATGGAAGTGGAAATATGTAGTAGCGGGCTGCATGATTTTTTGTGTGTCGATGGCGATTCTGGTTTGTGTTTTAATGCACCCGAAATACAGAGCCACGGCCATCATTGAGCTAAACGAAGATAAAAGTAGCAGTGCCAGTCAGTTATCCAGCCTTATCTCGCTGGCCGGCGGCGGTACGGATGATCTGAAAACGAAGATCGAGACCGAATCCGCAGTCATACAAAGCGACTCGATTGCACTGGCCGTGATGGGCAAAATGGGAATGCTGCGCGCTGCGAATCCTGACCGGTTCAGCTCGGCGGAGGGGCCCATTGTGAGCGCGGAAGCCCTGCCAGCCTTGCAACGGGAGGCCCTGGTTGGCAACTTCAAAGGACATTTACAAGTTAAAGAAATCGGGAACTCGCGTCTTATTGCCATTACTTACTCAGACAGGGATCCCGTCCAGGCCGCGAAGATTGCCAATCAGGTCGTTGCCGAGTACAAGTCTTATCTGCTGAGTTCAAACTTCAGCTCATCGAAGGAAGTCTCGCAGTGGCTATCCTCCCAGTTAAGCGATCTTTCCGACCAGGTTGCCAAGACCCAGCAGGCCGTAGCCGAGTTCGAGCGCACTCACAATCTATCCGCGGGAATGCTGAGCCTGAGCACACTTGGGGGCGGGTCTGGATCATTATCTGGAGCAGGCGGCGGCGGGGGAGGCGGAGGTGGAGGTGGGGGAAATATACCGGAACTGGAACGTCTGTCGGCATTGAACTCAGAGGTAACGCAGGCAGAAGCCACGCGCATGTCACACGAGGCGATCTATCGACTTACGGCAACGGAAAATCCGGACCTCATCTCCTCGCTCGGCACCAGTTCTCTTCCAGGTCTTGCCAGTTCGACCGTCCTCACCCAAGGCGGCGGCCTGGAGGCTTTCAATGCACTGCAGGCGCAGGAGGCGACGTTACGGATAGCCTATGCGGACGCGGAAATCAAGTATGGCGCTAAGAATCCTCATCTGGCTGAACTCCTCAATCAGTTGAAGTCAGTACACGAACAGATACAAAGCGAGATCGGGAAGATCAAGCAACGGGCCAAGAACGATCTAATTCTTGCCGAGGAGAATGAAAAGACGCTGCGAGCCGCCTTCGAATCGCAAGAGCAGATAACCAGCAAGATGAATGACGACGTTGTGCAGCTGGGAGTCCTGATGGCGCAAGCCCGCTCCAGCCGCGACCTGTACGACGCCCTCTATGCCCGGCTGCAGGAAGCTAACATTGACGCGGGCAACAGCGCGACGAATGTGACCGTCGCAGATCCCGCGCGGCCACCGGGCTCATCTTATATGCCGCAGACACGTCTGTTCATTGCCATCGGTTTTTGGAGCGGCCTGATACTGGGCACCTTCCTGGCTTTCCTTCTGGAAAGTCAGGACGATACGCTCACGGACAGCTTCCAGGTGGAGACGCTGACAGAGATGCCTGTGCTGGGCATGATTCCATTTCATCGCATGGAAGCCAAGCCGCGCGAAGGCGCGCTAGCGGCGGAATCGAGTCCATTTCTGGTGTCACCGGAATGTTCCACGGCGGAAGCGTTTCGCAGCTTACGGTCGGGACTGACACTGTCCGGCGTGGGGCGTAAGCTGCGGATTATCTCCATTACCAGCGCGTTGCCCGGAGAGGGCAAATCATATACTGTCTATAATCTGGGTCTGGCGTTTGCCGCAACCGGCATGAAGACGCTTATCCTGGACGCCGATCTTCGGCGTCCCCGTCAGCACGCTCTCTTTCGTGCGACACGGGAAGATGGGTTAGCGGATGTACTCGTCGGCCTGAAATCGTTTGACAATGCTCTGATAACCCATCCCGTGGAACCGAATCTGATCCTGATGCCCGCCGGCCGTCAATCCCCGCTGGCCTCGGAGCTTCTGGGATCAGGCGAGATCGGAAAGGTATTTGAAACCGCGCGGGAGAGATATGATCTTGTGTTGGTGGACAATCCGCCTACCTTGCCGGTCGCCGACTCGATTATAGTGGGGGCGCACTGCGATGGAACCATCGGTGTGCTGCGCGCGGGTCGAACAACTCGAAAAGCATTGCAGCGCTTTATCCAGTCACTTGCCCGGAACCGCATTCATATTCTCGGCCTGGTAATCGAAGCAGTGGATATGTCCGCAACTGAATATCGGAGCGTGTATGGCTACAATGTGCAGAGCTATTATGGCGAAGAGAAAAAGTAGGCTCGCTTTCAATCGCGGCCTTCTTCTTTTTCTCGGTGTTGCCTTGCAACCGGCGCTGTTGACAATGCCGGCAGGCGCCCAGGGATCTCCAGCGGGATTCGCCTCTTCGTCTCCCGAGTTACATTCATCTTCCTCCAGCGGCAGGGCTTCGTCCGCGGCTCAAATAACCGGACCAACCCTTCTTCCCAGAGACTTCTCCGAGTTGCGCATTGCGCCTGGAGATATGTTGAGCGTCAGTGTCTACGACAATCCTGAGCTTACCGGTCCGTACCGCGTGGACTCTGAAGGAGATCTGAATATACCGTTATGCGGCAAGGTGAACCTTCGCGGGTTGACGATGACGGAGGCGGCAAAACGTATTGAAGCTGCATTTAGGGATGGTCAGATTCTGAACCAGCCGCAGGTGAATGTTGATGTCGTGCAGTATGCAGGCCAATTTGTGACCGTGATGGGAGAAGTCGCGACTCCGGGCCGGGTGGCGCTGATCACCCCCACAAGGCTCGGTGATGTACTTGCCCAGGCAGGCGGCGTGACCCAACTAGCCGGCGCGCATATCAAGATACGACACGGAGGCGATGACGCCGCGCTGGATATGGAGGTTCCTTATTCCCGCAATCAGGGCAATCGAGAGACCGACGCTATTCTGCTGCGCCCCGGCGACACGGTCATTGTTCCGCGCGCGGGAGTGATTTACGTTCTGGGCGCGGTAGGCAGGCCGGGCGGCTACGTGATGCAGGAGGATGGAAAATTGAACGTTGCCGAAGCCCTGGCGCTAAGCGGAGGAACGCTTTTGCAGGCCAACACCAAAGGCCTGCGGGTGATACGCCGCAATCCAGACGGGACCGTGCTGGATTTTCCCATTTCCTATGATTCCATCGTAAAGGGAACTCAGACGCCGCTCCAACTACAGGCTCTAGACATTGTTTACGTGCCTATGAGCAAAGTGAAAGCAGCTCTAACAACTACGCAGAATATTATGGGTCAGGCTGCCGTGGCGGCCATTCTTCGATAATTCAAGCGCATCCTTGCTGGAAATTCATGCAATCCAGTATGGCGTTCACTCTCTAGCCGTGATTCCGGCATTGCGTGTCACCAGTGAAATTTAGTGTGCGGCGGGGTGGCAAAACCATGAACATACTCTGCCGCTCACAGAGTGCTGGAGCAATCTTGCGAGTTGAGGAGTTGCCGCCATCAGCGGGACGCGGCGCCCATCTCATTCTGGGCGCTATGGAGGATGAATGAGCGCCACGACTACACTCCTGGACCGAGTACGGCGTGGCTTATTCCGGCAGATTGCGGGCCGCGAAATCTGGGCGCTGACCGATCAGTCGGTTATCAGCGCAACGAACTTCCTGACCAGCGTGATGCTTCTCCGCTTCATGGGACTGCGCGAGTTTGGCATCTTCTCGCTCGCCTGGATGTCTGTGTTGTTTGTGAACAGCCTCCAGTCTGCGCTGATTGTCATGCCGATGATGAGCATCGGACCCAAGCAGGAAGAGAAGGACAAGCCTTCCTATTACGGCGCCGTCGTCTTCCAGGAACTGGTTCTCGTTTCTTTTTGCTTTGTTCTCGTCTTCGCCGCCCTGAAAGTTTCCAGTCACTATTTCCGCCATGCGGACCTTCAACAGCTTGCGCTGCCCCTGGCGGTGTCCGCATTTGCATATCAAGCACAAGACTTTGTCCGGCGTTACTTTTTTTCGATCCGCCAAAGCAGCCGCGCGCTCGCCGATGATGCGCTGAGCTACCTGACACAACTACCCATTCTCTTTATGCTTCATCGGGTTGGGCATCTGAACAGCGCAATCGCGCTGTGGGTTATGGCGGGAACCTCGATCCTTGGGCTGGTATTGGGGTGGTTCTGGATGGAGCCGCTCGAGTTCCATGGGGAGTGGATCAAGTCCATCTGGCGGCGGCACTGGAGTATCTCACGCTGGCTGAGCGCATCGGCCCTGCTGCAGTGGACTTCCGGCAACCTGTTTATTATCGCCGCTCCGGTCTATTACGGAGCCGCGGCTGCCGGCGTTCTGAAGGCCTCGCAGAACCTGATGGGGGTGACCCATATCTGGTTCCAAGGTTTGGACAACGTGGTTCCAGTTGAGACGGCTCACCGCCTTAGAGTAGGAGGCGCTAATCAAATGCTTGCTTATACGCGATCTACCCTGGTCAAGTGGGGTGGGCTTACCACGGTATTCGCTATCGTCATGGCGGCGGCGCCGGGCATTTGGCTGCGCTTGATTTATGGATCTGAGATGGTTCAGTACGGTTATGTTCTGCAACTTTATGCTTTGCTTTATGTCATCATTTTCATGGGCGGACCGTTGCGCGCCGGCTTGCAGGCCCTGGAGTATACCTTGCCAATCTTCTGGTCTTACCTGGCAATGACTGCTTTCGCGTTCGCTTTTGCAGTTCCGATGGCAAAATGGCTGGGATTGAGCGGTTCACTTTTCGGACTTATTGGATCACAGATTCTGTTTCAGGGAATAGTGGGCTTCTCTCTGCTTCGGAAAGCAGCTCTGGTCGCGCGAAGCACGCATCCGCATTGCGCTTTGCCACTGTAGCAGAGCGATGTTATTCATTGTAAGATCATGCGGCAAGAAAATAGCCTCGCACAAGGAGGTTCAGATGTCAGCGCATTCCGCATCCGATATGAGCATCAAATCAGACAACTCGAACGTATATTCATGCAATAAAACTAGGTGGTGGACGCCGCGGCTCGCTGGTCCGGTCATCGCTGCCGCCGTGATTCGCTTTACGCTGCTGGCTGTCGCGCTTTCTCGGGGTGGGGTCAACAACCTTATCGATTCAGCCACCGGCCATTATCTCGATCCGGGGCGCAACCTGCTGCTGCATGGCCGTTTTTTTGCGAATGGCGTGCCGGATCTGTTACGGACGCCGGGGTATTCGCTTTTTATTGCCGTGACCAGCCTTGCGGGTCTGCCTGCTGCAGCTGCGGCAAACGTGATTCTCTCGGTTTTCTCTGTGATTCTCGTTTGGAGGCTGGGGCGGGCAGTCTTAGGCGATGATCGCATTGCACTCGGCGCAGCCTGGATCTTCGCTTTTGAGCCTATCTCAATCATTTATTCAGTTTTTTTGGTGTCGGAACCTTTATTTCTCACACTCTTTCTACTCAGCATGGAGCGGCTGGCTGAGTTTTTGCGCGGGCGCCGCCTGCCGGTGCTTGCCGTGGCCGGGCTGTGGCTGGCCACTGCAACCTTTGTGCGTCCCATCACTTATTACCTACCGTTTGCGCTGGCTGTGGGATTGTTCGTCGTATTGGCGCGCGTTCCCGATCTACGCTGGAAGGCGCCCGCCGTGCTCCTGATCAGTGTGCTGCCATGGCTGGCCGCATGGCAGGTGCGCAATTGGGTTGAGACCGGCTATCGCGGTTTTTCGAGCATCTCGGAGATAAACCTATTCTTCTATGTCGCTCCCGGCATTACAGCTCAAATCGAGCACCGGTATATCTACGATGTACTCACAGCGTCCGGTTATCCCAATTTTCGCGATTTGTGGATCGACAACCATGGACAAATCTATCTTTCCCCTACATACCTAGCGCTGCATCCGGAGCAGGCCGCGTGGAGCCAGGGGCAGCGTCTGGCCTTTATGCGCTCTGAATCTACGCATGTCATCCGAACACATTACGGGGTCTACCTGCATATGTGTCTTATATCCACTTTTAGGACCTTATTCGAAGTTGGCGCTGGGCGTTTCGAAGTCCTGCTGAATCGGCATGGTCCCTATCATATCGTTGGCTTAGCAAAAGACAAGGGGATGGCGCGTGAGGTGATCGAGCTCTTCAATGCATATCCTTGGGTAGCAGCTGAGAAAGCCGCTTTTGCGGTTGTGCTGCTGGGACTATACCTATTTGCAGCGCGCGGAGTCTTTCGTATTGGTATGCACAATACGTATCTATGGCTGCTGCTGGGGATATCGCTTTACATTATTGCCGTCTCAGCAGTGGCGACTGGACCGTTGGGAGAAGCGCGTTATCGGCTGCCGGTCATGCCTGTTGTATGTATTTTCGCGGCGGCTGGATTCTGGCGCATAAACCAACCGCGCGATATTACGGTAGCAGCAACACCTATTGGCAGCACAGAGTTTACCCAGTCCTAATCCAATCGCACTAAGATGGAAACTAACCTCACACCATCATCAACTGTTGTGAAAATATAGGGCAGCGAACATGAAGGAATTGTCAAAAGAAGCGGACCTCGGTATCTCAGACATTCGTATTGCGGCATTGTTGTTCTTCGTAATCCTGAATCTCGCGGTCTTTCTCATTCGCCTCATTAGTATTTGGCATTACGGCGCGCTGTTTCCGGTCAGCGGAGGCGAGCCTATAACAATCTATTCTATCTGGAAAGGGGTCCATCACCTGACTATTTATGAGTGGCCCCTTGCATATCCCTTTACAGTTGCGCCGTATAATTATCTTTTTTACAACACCTACGCATTTTATCTAAGGCTGTCCGGTGCAAATGGCGCCGATATGATGATGTGGGGGCGCCTGCTCACGCCAGTATTCGCAATCTTGGGTGCAATCGCACAGTGGAAACTCGTGCAGGTTCATCTTAATCTACGCGGCGCCCGCAGTATTCTATCGCTGATTTTCGCGTTTGGTCTCTGGTTCTGCGCTTCCATCATTCGCTATTGGGCGATCACCATGCGGCCAGACTTGGCCGCCATCGCTATGGTTATGATCGCTCTGTGGATTATCGTGCGCCAGCCACGCTTTGGCTTCGCTTATGCGGGTGTGTTTTTCTATCTAGCGTGGTCATTTAAGCAGTCGGTCGTTATGGCGCTCGCAGGTGTCTTTCTGTACCTCTTGTTTCACAAGCGGTGGCGCGATCTATTTGCGCTGGCTGCCGTATTTGCGGTTTTGGCCGCTGCAACGCTTCTCCTCGGAACCTCAGTGTACCGATACAACATCCTTGTCACTCCACGGCTAATTACATGGAGCATCAGGTGGGCTCTTCAAATCGCACCAAAGTCCCTGGTCGCGAATGCCTACTGGATTCTTGCACCCATCGCATTATGGCTCGCTGCAGGCGCGCGCCGGGTTGATAACACAGTGCGCATGCTAACCATTATTCTCGTATTAGCGCTGGCTGGCGGTTTGGCGGGGATGACAAAAGCGGGCGCATGGGATAACTACCTCCTGGAGGCTTTTGTTGCTGGTTCCACGCTGCTGCAGATAGCCGTTTTTACGGCGCAGGGGACGTTGACAAGCGCTCTCGTTTTCTTCAGTTGCATACAACCAGCAATTCAACTCGCTGCGCCGCAAAGCGGAACTCAACGTCACGCCTTGGGAACGGTTGGAATTGCCACTGCTGTTGAATATGCACAAGCCTTGACATTGCGCGACCGTTTAGTGACGCTGAAAAAGCCAATTTTTACCACAAATGAAATATTTTCTCTTCCGTGGTTTTCTACCGATAATCGCGCGCCTGCCTTGGTTATTGATCCTCTGTTTCATTCTGCCACGCTGGCCATTTGTCAAAATGGATGCATTGAAGGAATGTTGCATAGAGGCGAGTTTCCTACCGTGATGCTACTCAGTTCCGGCGATAGTTACCAGTGGAGTATGAATCCGAAATACGAGAAGGCCGGTGAGTTTAGAGTTGGAGATAATCTGTGGAGCATTTATGAGCTTAATGGCAGTACATCAAGTAATGATCTTCCGGAGAGACGATAATATTCCAAGACAATTCAAGGAAAGTCGCTCATCATTTATGATGCGTCCTGAAGTTACAATTATTGTTCCAATCTATAATGGCTCGGCTTTTCTTGCCGAAACGCTTAGATCGCTGCTGTCCCAGACATTTAATAATTATGAGTTACTGGCAATTGATGATGGGAGCACCGATAACTCAGTCGAGATTGTTCGATCCTTTAAGGATGAGCGGATCAGGTTGATCCAAAATGATAATGCCGGCCTATGCCATACTCTGAATCTAGGAATCGCAGAGGCTAAAGCAGCCTATATCGCGCGCTGTGATCAGGACGATGTTAGTTTTCCTGATCGTCTGGAGCGTCAACTGCAAGTGATGACGGATCACCCCGAGGCTATTGGTCTCTTTTCATACGTCGAAAAGCTGGGAATCAAACATCGTTGGTCGAATCAAGACAGGGTGGTTATGGCGCCGGGTCATTTGAAGGAGTATCAGCCGATTGAGGATGGCTGTTTGCTTTGTTCAACCATGTTTATTCGATCGGAAGCACTAAGATCAATCGGCGGCTTCAGGCAGGCTTATTATCCGGTAGATGATTGGGATATGGAATGCCGCCTGGCGCAAGCTGGCAAAGTGCTGATTATGCTTGAACCTCTCATTTATTACCGTTTTCAGACAAATGCTAATACATACCGCACGTATGCTGATATGCGCGAAAGGACAAGATGGACAAGAGATTCTTATTGGAGACGCATGAAATCTCTTCCCGAGCTCACGCTTGAACAGTTTCGCAAATCTCAACCACAGGATTTGTGGTCGCGCATGAATCGTATGCGTAAAGACTCATCCAAATTGCATATGCGGAAAGCAGGAAATCGATTTTTAGACGGCCATTATTTGGCAGCTGCGGTCCACTTATGTGTTGTCGTAATACTCAACCCCGCAGACCTTGAACGGCGCATATTGAGATACATCATTCATAAATAATCGACAGCTATATTATTCTCTAGCCGGCGAGCAAGTGCAATATATTCTTGCACAATTCTGTCAGGAGAAGCATGCGGGACAATCAGGCGCTGCATGTTCAGCCTCAAGTGATATCATTTAGCGAGTTTCTTTCTGCGCTTTTTCAAGCGCTTGACAAAGCCGACGTGCGCTTTTGTGTTCTGCGGAATTATGAGGGCTTTCCTAGTAAGAATGACGGCAGCGACCTGGATATCCTAATATTTCAGTTCGATCTGCCTGCGGTTATAGGCGCTCTCCGCGCAATTCGTGGCATTCGCATCGTTGGCTATGCAGAGCGTTATTCTGTGGCGCACACGTTCGTGGAAGGCGTATCTCCAGCAGCAGGCATCCGCGCGCTTTCCGTTGACTTTATATGGAGTATAAATTGGAAGGGACTTCCATACCTTACAACAAACACAGTGATGCAGGCGGCAATTCAGCGCCATTCTGGCGACTTATGTTTTCTTGTGCCATTGCCGGTTCATGAAGCAATTATTTCACTGCTATCGAGTTTGCTTATAGGTAGAACTATCAAGGAAAAGTATTTTCCGTCAGTACAAGATATATTTACTAGCTGCAGATCTGTTGTAATAACTGCTCTTATACCGGGATTTGGGCTGAGGAAGGCCACGCGACTCGTGGATTCTGTGATTGGTGGCAATCGCGAAGAGATACGAAGGCTCGTAAGCTCACTACGTGTTTCGCTAGCGCTGCGCCGTCTTCTGCGAAGTCCTTTTTGCTGCTTTCTTTATGTTGCCAAATATTTCACGCGCGAGTTTGCTGTGCGCTGTATGCCAGAGACTATCGAGTCCATCCGCATATTGAGTCTGAACAGCGATTACAGGACAACTATCGTTAACGGCTTGATACCATTGCTTAAATATACTGCAAAACTTGTGGAAAGACGCAATTCAGGGCCGCCTCATGCCGCAGAGCGCACACTACTGGACAGAACCACGAATACCGATTCCCGTGATAATGCTCACGTTGTCACTATTAATATAATAATGAAGGCTGCTCGTTGGTTACTGGATGAGTGGTTGAGTCTATTCAAGAAAAGGGATAATCTTACCTTACGAGTTATTGAAAATAGCTACTATGATACACTCATACGAGCATGGATGTACGGTGTCAGGGCACCAAGGTGGTTAGTAAGGCTTATTGTGCATCTGATTCCCAAATGTGATCTTTGGATATTGCTGGACATGGAAGCTCCGAGGTTGCAATCACATAATGGTGAAGTATCATTTTCGACAATATACATGAATCGAGAGTTCGTCAGCTTTATCACGAGGACAGGAACGAAGCACGTTATCCTAGACTCAAGTAAGCCTGTTGCAAACGTGACTGAAAATGCGTATGCCTCTATTATAGAGACAATTGCACTGCGGACAGAAAAACGACTTGGGACCCGCTTCAAATAGAACAGCGTTAGCAGTTTTTAGCTGCGATTGAGATATAGGACCAACTGGGAGCGATAATATGAAAGTAGTTATTCTTGGTCCTGATGGCGCTGGGAAGAGCTCCGTTATACAGGGGTTAATGATAACAATGAATCGTTTGGGGCAGGTGGCGATTGTACGCCACCTGAAACCGTTTCTTTTTGCCAGGAGACATACAGAGGTTATTATTAATATTGCGCCTCATAGCAAACAGCCACGATCAACGTTCACCTCTTTGGTAAAGATCTTTGTCTGGCTTATAGAGGAATGGTACGCATATCTTCTACGTGATAAACAAAATGAATTGCTTATATGCGACCGTTACTATCATGACATACTGATCGACACCAAGCGATACCGCTACGGAGGACCGATATGGGCTGCCAAGTTGGTTGGCGCACTTATTCCCCATCCGGCGCTCTGGGTGCTGTTGGATGCCACAACTGAAATTCTGCAAAAACGTAAGCAAGAGGTTTCTCCTGAGGAAACTGCGCGGCAACGCCAGGCATACCTGGACTTCATCCGGAGCCAAGTAAACCACGTGATTATAGACGCTTCGCAGCCACTGGATATGGTGATTGCGGATGTGGAACATGCCGTCAGCAGGACTGTATATGAGAACAAATGCAATCGTGGATGAAGTAAGCCGTTTTTACAAAGTACAGAACCAGACTACCGGAACGCATCTTGCGCTGCGCTGGAAGGGGCGTATACGAATTATTATTCCGCGAAATGCTGAGGCACACGATACATGCTTGAATATTTTCATGCCTGGGCGGCATAATTACCCACTTCGAGCAATGGCTCGTATGCCGCGCCTCTCTGGAGCTATAAACTGTGTAGAAGCTGAAAGGCTTACATCGATTAGAAAAGAGATTGGAAATGAGGTTGGACTATCCTGTTGTCGTACAGGGGCACCGGGACCGTGGTCAAAAGACACCATCCTTCTTTTGGATAATGGTACGTCTGAGCCTTTATATATTGTCAAGGCCGGTTCCGGAGAGCAAGTTGACATGCTTCTTCAAAATGAAGCTAACTGGATTCACGCACTGCGAGATCAGCCGTCGCTTGTTGACCACATTCCAATACTTGTTGCTCATCATTCCGGTACTTATCTTTCCTTTTTGGCAATAACCCCATTTCGAGGTAAGCTAGACTACAGGTTTGGAGAATCTCACATCGCATTTCTACAGAAGTTACAAGCTTACTCCTGTCAGAATATTTGCCTCGAAGAGTCCCGTCTTTATCATAATATGCATCTGCGTTTGTCGAATCTACGTGGCCTGATTTCTGAATCATGGTCTCTTCGTCTTGATAAGGCTTTGCGGCGGATCGAGAGATCTCTTCGCGGAAGTTCGATTTTGTTTGTAGCCGCACACAATGATTTTACCCCATGGAATATTCGCTTGGAACATAGTGTTGCCAAGATCTTCGATTGGGAATATGCTGACCATGAACAACTTCCCTTGTTTGATCCGCTTCATTTTGCCCTGCTGCCTATGTCGTTGAGAAGGCGATCGGCGTCCAGAATGATCCAGTGCTTGCACCAGACGCTGCAACAGTGTCAGCAATGGTTAGGAAAAGAGCATTGCTGCGAGGCGCAATCGCAGGCACTTGCCTACCTGATGAGTCTTTGCACATTATACCTTTGGGCGGAAGGCGGAAAATCTGATTCTAATCCAGTGTTAGAATGCTATGCTCAGATTATCGATCATCTATGCAATTTATGAAGACATCACCGGCATTTATAATAACAAGGTGTTAAAGGAGACATGATTGTTGTGGCCGATTAACGCTATGCGTAACAGTCATATCTCCTGTATCCCCTTAAGTCCACGTAGATTCTAGTCGCAGGATTCGGCCAGACCTTCACCGGCGCTAGATCCGCATATTATACCTGTTTGTTGGCGCGAGGAATCAGCGGACTGGACCCGGCTATCGAGCTAGCATGTTTTGGCTATTCCACTTATATTCTTGAAAAGGTAGGATAATATGGCCCTCCAGATTTCAATTATCACTCCGACTCGCAACATGGCTCAATTTTTGGAGCCTTGCATACTTAGCATAATGCAACAGTTTTATCCCAATCTCGAGCACATCGTCGTTGATGGCGTTTCGACGGATAATACGCGCGAGATTCTCAGCCGTTACCCGCATATCCGCTGGGTTTCAGAGCCGGATAACGGGCTCTCTGACGCCTTGAATAAAGGTATTCGCATGGCGACGGGTGAGATCATCGGCTGGTGCAATGCCGACGATTTGTATCTTCCTGGAACACTTACTGCGGTCAATGAGTTTTTCGAAACGCATCCGGAGATTGATCTGGTGTATGGCGATAACAGAGATATTGACGCAGCAGGAAGGTCGCTCCGCGTGTTCCGGGAGACTCACTTTTCGCCGTTTATCTTCCGTTGGCTGCATGTGAACATTATCTCTACACCCGCGGCATTTTGGCGCAAGCGTATTCATGACCATGATCTCTGGTACGACGAAAAGATGCGCTACGCCATGGATTATGACTTTCTGCGCAGAGCTTTCTCCCAGGGATACAAATTCAAGCATGTCAGCATTCTGTTCTGCGACTTCCGCTGGCACGGAGGCTCTTTGACCGCAGAGGGCGGCCAGTTGCGCGAACATGAACTGATTGTGCGCCGCGATGCGCGCGCCGTCTGGAAATGGTTCGGGCCAGCGTTTCCGGCAATCAGATTTTGTTTCTTGTTGGCAGCCCGCGCTTTGCGCACAGCAGAGAAATGCTTCAAGGGTTTTTACTTTGAGCTTAGCCGCAAGTAATTCACAGTTCTTTGATAGCCGCGAATCGTTTGTGCGGCCATGATGATTGGGACACATGGAGAATGCATGAGAGTTCTGCTTTCCGAATATGCTTGCGAGCCGAATCGAGGGTCGGAAGCGGAAGTTGGCTGGCAAAGGGCTCTGCATATGGCGCCGTTAGCTGATGAAGTTTGGGTTCTCACGCGAACCAACAACCAATCGGTAATTGAAGCCGACCCTCTGAGTCATACGCCGGGGCTGCATTTTATCTATTATGATCTTCCAAAGTGGGCTTTGAAGCTCAAGAAACAAGCCTGGTTTTTCCATTTCTACGTTTTACTTTGGCAATGGGGGGCATATCGCAAGGCTGCAAGACTCCATGCTGTCAGGCCTTTTGATGTTGTATTCCATGTAACTTTTGTCAGCATACGATACGGCTCGCTCATGGGATGGCTCGGGATACCTTTTATTATCGGGCCCGTTGCAGGCGGTGAACGCGCGCCCTTCCGATTGCGACGAGGTCTGCCATTTCGTGGCAAGGTGAATGAGCTGATACGCGATTTGAATATTTTCGCACAACACTACAACCCGTTCGCTTATCTCGCATTTGCCTGCGCAGAACATATCTACGTAACAACCTCTGAAAGCCTTTGCCTTGTCCCGCCTAAATGGCAACACAAAGTTACAGTACATCTGGCTGTGGCTTCGCATGGTAATACTATATGTTCGGTGATACGGAAATTGCCAGAATGCCCGCGGTTTGTATACGCTGGACGATTACTTCATTTCAAGGGCCTTCATCTCGCTATCCGCGCACTAGCGGAGGCTCGCATGACTATACCCGATGCAACTCTAACGCTTATCGGAGACGGCCCGGCCGAAGACTGGCTGCGTGCTGTCGCGAGGCGATACGGCGTGTCTGAAGTAGTGGAGTTTGCAGGCAGACAACCGAGGCAGTTTTTTATTGGCGCGCTACGCAGTTACACCGCTCTTGTTTTTCCGAGCCTTCATGACTCGGGAGGACTGGTTGTTTTAGAGGCATTATCTGAAGGCATTCCTGTTGTTTGTCTGGATTTAGGAGGACCTGGCGTAATTATCAACGATTTATGCGGGTTTGTAGTTCATGTAGCAGACGCCGATGAGGCTCAATTGGTGACAGGCATTGCTAACGCCATGATCTCCCTGGGAACGATGTCTTCAGAAGAGATGAAGCGTCTTTCGTACGGAGCGATCGCCCGCGCAAAAGAACTGTCATGGGCCAGCCTTACAGCGCGCATCGCTGCCAGGAGGTAAGATATTTCTTCTGCACATCTGCTACTTTGACCGAAGAGAAAGTATTAGGTACGATTGTTCACCCGGCTGAATGCAATATTATGTAATGCAAATTAACGCGTTCTGTCCCTAGTTTGACCATTTTGCTACTTTACCTGTAGTATTTACATAGAAGCGGACTGGTGGTCATTATTTCTGCTTATTTATGCACATGTGGGCATTTATCAAGCACGTATTTCTCATATTCTATACATAGTTTCATAGCGAGCATATCGTCGAATCCGTTTAAATTATGGCTCGATCAGTGCAGAAGCATATAATTGTTCTGCTAATAAGGGCAAAGGGACTTTAAGATGCTGCGTGCACGAACGAAAGTCTTTAACAAATACGAGAGACAAGGAGAGGAGACTTCCAAGCACGTCTCTTTTTTCAGGTTTCTGCTGCGATACCCTATCCTTTTATTTGCGTTTGGTCCGCCGATATTCAGAACACCTAGCGATAATGTCGATGCCACAAAGGGAATCCTGGATATCTGGAGTTTTATTCAGATTGGTTTGCTCTTGATGATTGCTTCCCGGGCATTTTGGCGCATGGCCAGATCGCGATCCATATTTATACCGAAGCAGATTCGTGCGATATTTTTATTTGCCTTGATTCTTAACTTTCTTTTTCTAATTTCTGCTTCGTATTCACCTAGCCGCCCCGTTTCTGCCGCATATGCCATCATGTATTTTCTAACATTGATTTGCGTCTATGAGTTCATTCTCGACGTCTACAGGAAACCTCCGGATTTATTACGTTTCTTATTTCACTTGCGGCTCACTGCTCTTCTACTTTTTATTCTTGATTTAGTTATTCTACCTTTCAAGCCAAATTATCTTTTGGGTAAGACAGATGAGGGAATTCGCTTTAGCGGCGGCGCAATAGCCCCTGTAGGGTTAATATGCGGTGTAATTGCGATAATTTCAGCATACACGTATCTTCATTCTTTAGAATCACGATCCCGAGCTGCTGTACTTTTTATGGTTGGCTTCATTGGCACGTTTAGTACACAGTCAAGAGGCGCTGAAATTGCCCTGGTTGTATCACTCGCGTTTCTTGGATTTACCTGGGCAAAGATTGGACGATATACAGCGTATTTGTTCGTTTCAGGATTCAGTTTATTTATATTGCTTTTTGGCATGCTGATCGTATCTGCCGGTGGAGAACGCCTATGGAGCATATTTAACCGAGGGGGGGATACCAGGAGCTTTGAAAACGCCAGCGGAAGAGTCGAAGCCTGGAATTATGTAATTCAGTACTGCATGTCACGCCCGTGGGGGATGGGTTACATTGTAGGCTTTCGGATTATATTCAGGAGTTATACCTCATTTGAATCGGGTCAGTCTCTTAGTCATATAGGCAACGCCCATAGCACATTTGTGCAGGTACTATCGGATGCCGGCTGGCTCGCACTCGCTATTTACCTGATTATGTTAGTAAAGATCGTCAGGCTCGCGTTGCGCTTTGCAAATAAGCATACTTATGCGATGTTCACTCAATACAATAGTTATCGCATGACAATCGAGTGTTCACTCGTTATGCTTTTGTATTTCATTTCGTCGGGTGTTAGCGCCGCAGATTATGACATACCTTTGAGAGTATATTATTACTGGCAGTTTATCATCATAGCTATCATTCTTGGTATTTCGGCAAGATTACTCGCCGCTGCCCGTGCTCGGCCTAGTATTTTACCAAGATGAGAAATGTTTGGCACTTGTTTTAATTTATCATACATCTTCATTATAGCAATAAACTTAATAATGATAATTGCTATTTATAACAGTATTTATACATGGTAAATATTTATTCTACTGTACGAAATATATGCATACATGCGTCTATGTGTTTACGGCAGAAAGGATGTCGGTAAGTGAAATTGCTTCGAATACTTGTAGTAGGCCAGACACCACCGCCCTATGGCGGGCAAACTGTAATGATACAATATTTACTCGATGGGACATACAACGATATTGAGTTAATTCATGTTCGAATGAACTTTTCGAAGGAGTTGAAGTCCACCGGCAGGTTTCAATTTGCTAAACTTTATGAGTTGCTGCGAGTCGTGGCCGCGATCTACTGGATTAAGCTCAGGAGGAGACCTGAGATCCTTTATTACCCGCCTGCCGGTCCTAATTTTGTGCCGGTGATCAGGGACATTATTATTCTTTGCACGACCCGGTGGCTCTTTCGTGCGACTGCATTCCATTTTCATACGGGCGGGGTTTGCGAGTACTCTCTTGGCCTGAATCCGGTGCTTCGGAAGCTCTTTCATTTCGCGTTCGCACGTCCCGATTTGGTTATTCGCACTTCCTATGGCGCAGCTCCGGACGGTCCGGCACTGAGTTGCTGGAGAGAGCTGGTGGTTCCGAATGGCCTGCCCGACTATGCAGGAAAGAGCATCGAAAGAGCGACCAAATCAGGCATGCGGGTCAACATTCTGTTTGTGGCGATGCTTTATGAAGAGAAGGGAGTTCTTGTCGCGGTTCAGGCAGTACAAGAATTGCTGGCAGCTGGCATGGATGTGGATCTCACCTGCCTTGGAGAGTGGCGCTCACCCGAGGTGCAGAGGCGTGTGGAGGCAGTGATTAAGCCGGAGTTCAAATCACGATTTCAGTTCCCCGGCGTTCAAACGGGAGATGCAAAATGGGAGTATTACCGCAAGGCGCACATTTTTCTTTTTCCAAGTTACGTTCCCGCGGAGACTTTCGGCCTTGTTCTAGTTGAGGCTATGTGCTTTAGCCTGCCTATTGTTGCAACACGCTGGCGTGGAATTCCGGAAGTAGTCGAGGAAGGAAGTTGTGCAATCTTGTGCGAACCGCGTGATGTCGAAAGCTGCCGTGCTGCTCTGGCGCAATTAGCTTGCGACCCACCTCTTCGGACAAGAATGGGACTGAAAGCAAGGGAGCGATATTTGCATCATTTTACAATTGAAACGCATCGCAAAGCGATGGAATGCGCTTTATCTCAGTTGAAAGGATAGGTTGGGTTATGCGCGTATTCATCACTGGAGGAAGTGGCTTTATAGGAACACAAATAATTGAGAGGCTGTTAAGCCACTATCCAGATTCCAAGGTGCTTAATATCGACCGGAATGAGCCAAAGCTATCTAAACATCTTCCTTTTTGGCGTCAAATCGATATTCTGGATCTGGCAACATTCGCGGGTGCTGTCACGAAGTTTCGTCCTACTCATGCGATCCACATGGCAGCAAGAACAGATGACAGCGGGCGCACATTGGATGATTACCGGATCAACATCGAGGGCAGCGCCAATGTTATCGAAGCAATCAAAGCTGCTGGAAGCGTAGAGAGAACAATCTATTATTCGACTCAGTACGTAGTACGTGCGGGTCCGCTGGCGCAGAGTGATCGAGAATACCGTCCGGTTAATTTATATGGGGAAAGCAAGCGCCGGATGGAGGAGATGATACGAGAAGAGAAAAACCATCCAGGCATTTGGACGATTGTGCGCCCAACAAATATCTGGGGCCCATGGCATCCTCGCTATGCGCAGGAGTTCTGGCTTGTCGTAAAGAAAGGAAGATATATTCATCCGGGAGGAGCCGCGGTTGTTCGCGCCTACGGGTATGTCGGAAATGTTGCGGAATATACTCTGCGGATTCTTGCCGCGCCGGCCGATATAGTCTCCGGGAAAACATTTTATGTGGGGGATCCTCCCGCGGACATGAAGCTCTGGGTTTCAGCATTTACACAGGCCCTTACCGGCCGGCAGCCTCGCGTTGTCCCCAGGCCTGTCCTACGGGGAATCGCGCTTATAGGAGATATAGTCAGGGCAACGGGAAGGCCGTTTCCATTGTTCACCAGCCGATACCGGAGCATGACGCAAAGCTATCTTGTCGATATGGCCCCAACCGTTGCAGCCCTGGGTGAATCGAAGTACTCTCTTGAAGACGGGGTCGAAGAGACCGTTGAATGGCTCAGGACACTCGGTGGAATATGGATAACGTAATTTTGTTTCATCAATAATTGCCTCAGTCAGCTTATCTAATTAGACTCCAGCTTCTTTGCCTGCTCTTCCCCGTTCAAAACGCGGAAAACGCCCTCGGCCAGGGCCTGCAATTCATCCTCGCCGGGATAGACGCGGATGGGCGCAATCCAATCCAGCGCGCTGCGCAGCAGCGTAACTACTTTATCCGAATACGCCATTCCCCCGGTCAGCAGGATGGCATCTACCTTGCCCTTGAGCGCCACGGCCATCGCTCCGGCTTCTTTGCCGATCTGATAGACCATCGCTTCGAAAACTTGCGCGGCTTCGCGGTCTCCCGCATCGATACGCCGCTCCACCTCGACGAGATCGTGCGTGCCCAGATAAGCTGACAGGCCGCCGTCTCCAAAGACATGGCGATCCAACTGTTCCTGGTTGAATCTGCCGCTGAAGCAAAGCTTGACAAACGCCCGCACCGGCAGCCCGCCCGAGCGGTCGACGCCGAAGGGGCCTTCCTCGATGGAATTACTGTCGATCATCCTGCCGTCCTGATGGGCGGAGACGGTGATTCCGCTGCCCAGGTGCATCACGATCAGCCGCAGGTCCTGGTAGGCGCGCCCCTGCTCGCGCGCATACCGCCGCGCCACGGCCTTGGTGTTCAGCGCATGGCCAACCGAGGTACGCTCGACCAGCGGCGAGCCGGTGAGGCGCGCGCACTCCTGCCACTCGTCTACGGTAACCGGATCCACAATGTAGGCGTTCGCCCCTGCCGCCCTGGCAAAGCGGAGGGCCAGCGATGCTCCCAGATTGGATGCGTGCTCGCCGCGGCGCGCCTGCCGCAGCTCTTCCACCATCGCATCGTCCACCAGATAGGCGCCGCAGGCGGACGGCGGCAGGAACCCGCCCCGGCCGGCCACGGCGGCAAATCTCTCCGCAGCATACCCGGCCGCTGCGAGCGCCTGCTCGATCAGTTGCGCGCGATAGTCCAACTGCGCCTGAATCGGCTGTCCGCGGAAGCCCGCCAGTTCCTCCTGCCCGTGCCGGATGGTGCGCACCAGCTCGGCGCCATCCCGGGCGTACACGCCAAACTTCGTAGAAGTCGATCCAGGGTTCAAAACCAGCACCCGGATATTTTCATTGGTCAAGAGTCACCTCTCGAACACCAGAACGAGTGTACTCTGTTCCCCGTATTCCGCACACACTTCCGCGACTGCAAGACCGTCACTGGCTCCAAATCGGAACCCGTTGTCGTGGCCCTTAGTCCTGCGAAAAGAGTCTGGCCGTTTGACCGATTTGTGCTATACTCTATGTAATCGTAGAATTCGATCTGAAGTTTTTGCCTGTTTCGGTTACCGCCTACTCGCAAACTTCCACATTGCGTTCGCGGTAAATCAGTATCAAGGAGCAACACACAATGGAAACAGGCACAGTCAAGTGGTTTAATGACGCCAAGGGATTTGGATTTTTGAGCCGTGAAAACGGCGAGGATGTCTTCGTCCATCACACCGCCATCCAGTCGAACGGCTTCCGTTCGCTGCAAGAGGGCCAGAAGGTCCAGTTCAACGTGACCAAGGGCCCCAAGGGCTGGCAGGCTGAAAACGTCCAGGTTGTCTAAGGGTTACCCCCTGGCAAGCAGTTCAAAAACAAAGAAAGGGACGGCGAAACTGCCGTCCCTTTCGTGCGTTTTGCGGAGATCGATTATACTGTGCAACTATGAACGATTTTCCGGAATTTATGAAACAGCCTGCCAACCGGATCGTAGGGTCAAGTCAAGCGACTCCAGGAGTTGAGGGTTACGTCTTCGACGGCAGAGACGGAAGCCAGATGGCGTTTTGGACGTGCCGTAAGACAGCGGCATCGATTGCGCATGTCCACGAGTACGACGAATACATGCTCGTTGTAGAGGGCTGCTATACGTTGATCATCGATGAGGAGCGGATTCCGGTGAAGGCCGGTGAGGAATATTTAATTCCGAGCGGTGTGTTGCACAGCGGAGAAGTTGTTGCCGGCACGCGAACGATTCATGCATTTGGCGGCCATCGAGCCGACCGGGCTCAAAACTCAAACTGATTTCTGCCCCTTGTTATGCTACGCGGCCGGCTTTAGGCTCTTGAGGTTGACCTGCGGAACGGCCGGGTGGAGATTTTCCAGAATCGTAACATGGGTGCCTAAATATTGCAGCACGTCGTTGATGGAATCTTCAAAGCGCCCGCCGGTCTTGTGGGTTGCTTTGACGCCTTTGGAGACTAACTGGCAGACTTCAAAGCGGTTCATGCCCTGCGCCAGGGCACGATGTATCTTTTCGGAACGCATGAGTTGACTCCGGTCAATGGGTGATTGTTGCGTGCGGTGCGGAGCTCGTCAGAAACGATAGGGGGGGCAAGAGCCGAGCAGGCTTTTCTCGTTCAAAAGGCGGGCTTGATCAACCAAATCTATATTCATTATACGCCAGAAACCGGGCCAGTGCGGGCTTTTACGTGCCCGTACCGCTTTCGCCGCGGCACAAACCCTGTTATTCTTAGGCTATATGCGCCCATTATGGGTCAAACCCGGAAAAGATTCGAACGAAAGAGGTTAACAAGTGGCAGATACCACCAAGATTGAAGACAAGCTGGAACGGAAGAAGCTGAAGCGCGCGGCACGCAAGAAGGCCGCTCCCAAGGCCAAGCGGACCGAACCGCGCGGCTCAAAGAAGAAAAAAGTAAAGAAGATGGCGCGCGGCGTCTCCAAGAGGTAAGCGCTGGTTCCATTACAACGATGGGGTTCCGGGCCGGCGCGCGGAAGCGCGCCAGGTTCGGAGCCCCGCCTTGCTTTAACACCCTCTTCAGTATCACTTTTCCGCGCGTTCTTTCCAGGCTCAGCGGAACGCGGAGCAGTTCCATCCCCAAGCCCTCACCTTGTAAACTGCATCGAAGACATCCTCGACCGGGCTACACACAGGCCCGGCAGGAGCCTGCTATTCTCAGATTTCAGCCGCCCATGGAATGAGGAGAACCATTCTGTTCAAACAGCTTGTTGCCCGCAAGTCCATCGATAAATTGATCCGGGAATCGCTGGAGCCCGCGCACGCGCTGAAAAAGACCCTCGGACCGTGGTCGCTGACGGCTCTGGGCATCGGGGCGGTCATCGGGTCAGGCATCTTTACGGTCATCGGCACCGCCATGGCGGGACAGAAGTTTGATGTGCCGAATATCCGCGACACGCCTCTGCTCCACTACCTCATCCACCACACAGCTTTGGCCGGCCGCCCCGGCGCGGGACCGGCGCTGGCGCTTTCGCTGGTGCTGGTAGCTATTGTCTGCGTCTTCACCGGCCTCTGCTACGCCGAGCTGGCATCCATGATTCCCATCGCCGGCTCGGCCTACACTTACACCTACGCCACGCTTGGCGAGCTGGTAGCCTGGATCATCGGCTGGGATCTGATTCTGGAATATGCCTTCAGCAACATGAGCGTCAGCGTGGGCCTCTCCGCTCATTTGGTCGACCTATTTGACTGGTTCGGCGTTCATTTTCCCGCACAGTGGATTTCGCCCGCCTATCTGCCCACCGGCCTTCAGGATTTTGCGGGCAACGACATCTACAAATCCGGCTGGCATTTCGGCTTCAACATTCCCGCCTTCCTGGTCGTCATGCTTCTGACGGTGATCCTGGTGCGCGGCATCCGCGAGTCAGCCCGCACCAACAACGTCCTGGTGCTCATCAAGATGGCGGCCATTCTGGTCTTCGTTTCGGCCGCGGCCAGTTACATCAAGCCGCATTACTGGCACCCCTTCATGCCCAACGGCTGGACCGGCGTGCTGACCGGCGGCTCCATCATCTTCTTCACCTACATCGGCTTTGATTCGGTCTCCACGGCAGCCGAAGAGTGCAAAAACCCGCAGCGCGACCTGCCCTTCGGCATCCTGGCCACGCTGCTGGCCTGCACCGTACTCTACGGGGCGGTGGCCATCGTGCTCAGCGGCATCGTTCCCTGGCAGTCGGTCATGGGCGACGCTGCCCCAGTGGTCAACGCCATCAAAAAGCTTTCGCTGCTGCCTGGCGCCGGACACTTACAGTGGGTGCGGCTCTTTGTCCTCATCGGCGCCATGCTGGGCATGATCTCGTCGATTCTGGTTTTCCAACTTGGCCAGGCGCGCGTCTGGTTTGCCATGTCCCGCGACGGCCTGCTGCCCACCATCTTCAGCCACATCCACCCGCACTTCCGCACTCCCGACGTGTCCACCTGGGTAGCCGGCTTCGTGGTCGGCATTCCCGGCGGGTTGCTGGACATCGGCACCGTCTCGAATTTGTCGAATATCGGCACGCTCTTTGCCTTTGTCCTGGTCTCGATTGCGGTCTTGATCCTGCGCTATCGCGAGCCGCGGCGCCATCGTGATTTCCGCGTTCCGCTAGGCCCGCTCTTCCCTTTGCTGAGTATTGTCTTCTGCGTCCTGCTGATGATGGGCCTGGAAGTGATGACCTGGATGGCGTTTTTCGTCTGGCTGGTAGTCGGCCTGCTGATTTACTTCCTCTATAGCCGTCACCGGTCGGAGTTTGCGGGGTTGCAGTAGCCTCGCGCGCTGTAATGATACGGAGATATACTGATTTCGAGGGTAAATCCATGCTGACCAGATTAAAGACCAATGGAAACAGAAATGCATCATCCAAGACCAGATATTGGATTTCCTTTGATCTTGGTTTGATGGGCAATTACAGTAACGTATATGAATGGCTGGATTCGTTAGGTGCTCAGGAGTGTGGCCCTGGGCTGGCGACCATCACGTCTGCCAAGTCTCGTGATCAATTGACCGCTGAGATTAAGCATCTTCTTAAAGGCGCTCCGAGGGCGCGCGCCTATATTATCTCGATGAAGCAGGGCGGAAGATTTGTAGCAGGAGCACGCAAGGCTGCTCAGTGGGAGGGTTTTGCCGCTTCTTCGGTCAGTGCGGTGGATGAGTCCTGATGGCTAGGGTCTGTGTCGATGCATGTTTTCTGATCGGCCTATACGATAAGGACGATCAGCATCATGACACGTCTGTCCGTCATTTCGAGGCGCTCTTCGGTGAAGAATCCGCCCGTCATCAACTTGTCGCTCCTTGGCCCATCCTCTATGAGTGCCTGGGGACAAGGTACGCAAAGGATCCTCGTAAGTCCATCCTATTTACACAACATTGGGACTATCTGAACGAATTTGGACAACTCGTCCTGCTCGATGATCGGCCGTTTCGAGGACTCCAATTATTTGAGCATTTGGAAGGCAGGAATCGAGCCCTCAGCTTGGTCGACCGTGTACTCAGGGCAATGATTCTTGGCCGGGAGCGTTTCTTTGATTTCTTTCTGACCTATAACACACCCGACTTTGTGGATGCCTGCCAAATTGGCGATATACCTTTAATCAACCAGGAATCCGCAGGGGAATCGTATGGCATCTGATGAGTCCGGCCTGACCGGTTTCATCCGCCGCCTGCCCAAGGCCCGCCTCAACCTCTCTTCAGCAGCAGGCAATGCGCTCCCCGTGCCGTAAGCGCCTTGTCGAGCGTGACGAGTTCTCCGCCGGCGGCTTGCGCCACCGCCAGCATCCACGCGTCTCCCCAGACCTTGGGAGACGCGGTCATTCCAGCGGCCTTTTGACGGAATAGACGCTCGATTTCGGCCTGTTCCTGCACGAAGATGATGCGGTCGTCGTCATAGAAACGGTCGTATACCTTCCAGGCCTCATCGATTGTTAGAGGCTTGGAGTCCATTGCCGCCGATGTGGTGCTAAGACGTAAAAACCCAAGCTGGGAGATACGACAAAACGCGATCTTCCCGTTGCAGTCTCTCCACCAACGGTGGGCGACTTCGCTGTGCACGTGTTCGCTGAAGGCCAGCGCGATCCAGAGGTTAATATCAGGGAAACTCAGCGAGTTCATAAGCTTGCTCGTTCGTGAGTGTAATCCTCCGGCCCGCGGGCGGCACAAGCGGAATATCGAGATTGAGCCGCCGCGGAGGACGCGGGGGTTCAGGTTCCGCCACGGCCTGTTCGATTCCGGCCAGAATCAGCTTGCGCGCAGAGCAGCCCTTGCGCGCGGCTGCCTCGTGCAGCCTGCGGTGCAAATCCCGCGGAAGGTCGATGGATGTGCGGATGGCTGTTTTCTCCATACATCATTGTGTTCCAAACGACTTAAATAAGTCAATTCGCCAAAGTGATCTCTTTCCAGGGTTTGTTTTCCCGCATTTCGATTCTGATTTCAGATTTCGTCCTCTCTCTCACTGCCTTTACACTCAAACCATGTCGTCCATCGCCGCCTTCATTCGCCGCTTGCCCAAGGCCGAGTTGCATCTGCATCTCGAAGGCGCGATTCTGCCTCAGACGCTGGTCGAACTTAGCGCCCGTCACGACGCGCGCCCGCTCACGCTGGACGAGGCCGAGGCGCTTTATCAGTTCGCCGATTTCACCGGCTTCCTGGAGGCTTTCAAGGCCGTCACCGCGCAATTGATCAGCCCTGAGGACTACGAGCTGGCCGCCTGGCGCATGATGGAGCACTTGACCGCGCAGGGCGTGGTCCACGCCGAGGTTTATATCTCAGTCGGCGTCATCTACCACTGGCGCGACCACGATTCCGCCGCCTTCCAACCGATCTTTGCCGCTCTGGAGCGCGCCCGGGAGCGCGCTGAACGCGAGCTGGGCCTATCGATTTACTGGATATTCGACGCCGTGCGCCACTTTCCAGTCGAAGAGGCCAAGCGCGTCTTCCAGAAGGCCGCAGAATTGAAGCCCGAGCATCCGTCGATCATCGGAATCGGACTGGGCGGCGACGAGCGCCGCACCGGTTCCGAGCCCTTCCGCGCCCTCTTTGCCCAAGCCGCGCAGTCCGGCCTGCGCCTGACCAACCACGCCGGCGAAACCACCGGTCCCGAGGCCATTTGGGAGGCCCTTGCCATCGGCTCGGAGCGCATCGGCCACGCCCTCTCCGCTCTTGAGGATGCCGCTCTCATCCTGGAGTTGAAAGAACGAGAAGTGCCGCTGGAGCTGTGCCCTACATCGAATCTCCGCACCGGCGTCTGCCCCTCCTTTGCCGCCCATCCGCTGCGTCCGCTCTTCGATCTGGGCCTGATGGTCACGCTCAACTCCGACGACCCGGCCTTCTTCGGCTCCGATTTGGCCAATGAATACCTGCTGGCCCACACCGAGCAAGGATTTACCCGCGACGAATTGCGCCAGCTCGCGGCCAACTCCATCCGCGCAAGCTTTCTGCCCGAGGTAGTGAAATCCTCGTGGCTCAAGCTCGTGGATTCGACCGAATAATCGGCTGCAAGGAGTACCGAGTAATCAGGCTTGCCTTACAGAAGAGAAACCGTTTACCGTATGGGGTTGTCGATTCGTTGACCCAGCTGCGCGCTGAGAAACTTCGGCCATTACGCGGCGATGCGGCTTCATCGTGACCAGGAGTAAAGGATGCAGACAAAGGATGGAAGGGCTGCCGATCGAGTCGATCCGGCTTCAGTCCCGCAAAGAACGCTTTCGACCGGCGCGCGAATGCCGGCTATCGGGCTGGGCACCTTCGGCTCCGATCATGTCTCCGCGGACCGCATTGCCGAGGCCGTCAAGGCCGCGGCGCGCTGCGGTTACCGGCACTTTGACTGCGCCTCCGTTTACGGCAATGAGGCCGAGATCGGCGGCGCGCTGGCGGAGGTGATGGCCGCGGGCGTCAAGCGTGAGGAGCTGTGGATCACCTCGAAACTGTGGAACGACAAGCACGCCCCGCGGGATGTGATCGCCTCCTGCGAGAAGTCGCTCTCAGACCTGCGGCTCAACTATCTCGACCTGTACCTCGTCCACTGGCCCTTTCCGAACTTTCATCCGCCGGGCTGCGATGTGACCGCGCGCAGCAAGGAGGCCAGGCCGTACATCCACGCCAACTACATGCAGACCTGGACGGCCATGGAAGAGTTGCACAAGCGGGGGCTGGTTCGCCACATCGGCACATCGAACATGACCATACCCAAGCTCAAGCTGGTGCTCCGCGATGCAAAAATTAGGCCGGCAGTCAACGAGATGGAGCTGCATCCGCATTTTCAGCAGCCGGAGCTGTTCGAGTATGTGCGCGCGAACAGCATGCAGCCCATCGGCTATTCTCCGCTCGGATCGCCCCATCGCCCGGATCGGGATCGCACGCCGGAGGACACCTCGCCCACCGAGGATCCTGTGATTCTGCGCATTGCAGAACTGCACGGCGTACATCCCGCCGTGGTCTGCATCAAGTGGGCGGTGCAGCGCGGACAGACGCCCATTCCGTTTTCCGCCAACCCCAAAAATATCTTCAACAACCTGCTCGGCGTGACCGGCGACCCATTAACCGATGAGGAGATGCGAGAGATCGCCGCTCTGGACAGAAATTGCCGCCTCATCAAGGGCCAGGTCTTTCTGTGGAAAGAGGAGCAAAGCTGGGAGGATCTGTGGGACGTGAATGGCGAGATTACTCCGGCTTAGCCTGTTCACTCGCGGCACATTTGATTGCATTCTTGAAACGAGGAGACCTGGAAGATGGATAAGACGATGATGGCAGCCTTTCTGCCGGGAAACAGCACAGTCGAGATGCGGACGGTTCCCGTGCCTAGCCCGGGTCACGGAGAGGTTCTGATTCGCGTGAAAGCCTCCACCATCTGCGGTTCGGACATCCGCTGCATTTACCACGAGCATCTGGGCAAGGGGCCGGAGGGCTATCAGGGCGTGATCGCCGGCCACGAGCCCTGCGGCCAGATTGTGGAAGCCGGATTGGGCTGCCGGCGCTTCAAGGCAGGAGATCGCGTCATCGTTTATCACATCTCCGGCTGCGGCGTGTGCAACGACTGCCGGCGCGGCTACATGATCTCCTGCACCAGCGAGAAGTACCGGCGCGCCTACGGCTGGCAGCGGGATGGCGGCATGGCGGACTACATGATCGCCGAGGAAAAGGACCTGATCGCGCTGCCCGATGAGCTTTCCTACGCCGACGGCGCGCAGGTGGCCTGCGGATTCGGAACCGTCTACGAGGGCATCGAGAAGATCGGAATCGATGGCAATCATGCGGTGTTGATTACGGGCCTGGGGCCAGTGGGGCTGGCGGCCGCGGCGATCGCCCGCAAGCTCGGCGCGCAGAAGATCATCGGGGTTGACGTTGTTGATGAGCGCTTGAAGCTGGCCCGGGAGCTAAACCTTTGCGACGAGACACTGGTCTCCGGGCCAGCGAATGTCGCCGAAATCAAGCGGTTGACCGGCGGCTACGGCGTCGAGCGCGCCATCGAGTGCTCCGCCAATGCGGCAGCGCGGGCAACTGCGGTTCGCGCCACCCGCAAGTGGGGCAAGATTGTTTTCATCGGCGAGGGAGGAACGGTCGAGATCAACCCTTCACCGGATATGATTCACGACCAGAAGACGGTCTACGGCTCCTGGGTTACATCCACCTGGCTGATGGAGGAGCTGGTGGAGCGGCTGGTGCGCTGGAATCTGCATCCGGCCGACATTATCACCCATCGCTTCCCGCTCGGCCGGGCCACAGAGGCTTATGCTTTGATGGCCTCCGGCAAGTGCGGCAAAGTTGCAGTTTGCGCGGATGAGGAGTTAAACGCCCCTGTACGCTGATACAGTGGAGTGGTGATTTCTGTTGCAAGCAGATCAGTCCGGTCTTCGGACCTGAGAGGATGCCATGAAGCCAATAGCGAAATGGGATAAGACCCTCGATGAGCGGTTGCCGTTGTTTGGCCATCGCAACTGGATTGTGGTAGCCGACGCGGCCTATCCCGTCCAATCCAGCCCGGGAATTGAAACCATTGTCTCCGGGGTAAGCCAGCAGGCAGCTCTCAAAACAGTGCTGGCACGCCTTCGCGCCTGCAAGCACGTTCGCCCCATCGTCCATGTGGACCGGGAGTTGGCGCTTGTTGACGAGAAAGACGCGCGGGGAATCGACAGCTACCGCAACTGGCTCAAGGGCGCGCTAAAAGGGCTCAGTGTCACTATGACCCCGCACGAGGAGATCATCACCAAACTGGATCGCGCCGCGCATATGTTTTCCGTGCTTATCGTCAAAACGTCGATGACGATTCCGTACACCTCGGTCTTCATCGAGCTGGGCTGCGGCTATTGGGACGCTGATGCGGAGGTCCGGTTGCGGGCAAGAATGTAACTGAAGATCCAAGCGATAAATCGAGCAAAGAATCAGGGAACAATTTCCGTCTCATTGAATAGCGAGGGAGTGCCTTTATGCCTGTTGCGAGTGCGAGCAGAAAAGCCAATACGCCGCCGAAGAGCGGAATCTTCCCTGCCGGGCAGATGATTCTCTTCATCCTGATTACGGCGCTCTTTTTTCTCTGGGCAATTCCCAACAACCTCAACGATGTGCTGATCAAGCAGTTCATGAAATCCTTTGAGATTTCGCGCTTTCAGGCGGGGTTGGTACAGTCAGCGTTTTACATCGGGTATTTTCTGCTGGCCATGCCCGCGGCGCTGCTCATGCGCCGGCTGGGCTATAAGTTCGGCTTTATCATCGGGCTGCTGCTCTACGGAATCGGCACTTTTCTCTTCTGGCCCGCGGCGCTGGTGGGGCAGTACTGGTTTTTCCTGATGGCGCTGTTCGTCATTGCCAGCGGGCTATCGTTTCTGGAGACGGCCTCCAATCCCTTTATTGCGCAGATGGGTTCGCCGGAGACCTCTGAGCAGCGGCTGAATTTCTCGCAGTCCTTCAATCCGCTGGGCTCGATCGTGGGCGTCTTCATCGGCAAGATTTTTATTTTCTCGGGCATCGAATTGCAGCCCGCGCAGATTGACGCGATGAAGAAAGCCGGGACCTATGCGGGCTATCTACACGTGGAGATTCTGCGCGTAAAAATGCCGTACCTTTTCCTCGGCGCGGTGGTGCTCGTTTGGGCATTGTTGATTGCGCTCAAGAAGTTTCCTGCGATTCACAGCGAACACGAGGACGGCGGCGACCACGGGCACTTCCGCGATTTGCTCCAGCATCGCCATTTTCTGCTGGCAATACTGGCGCAGTTCATGTACGTGGGCGCGCAGGTTGGCACATGGAGCTACCTGATCCAATATGTGCAGGACTCCACCCACCTGCCCGAAAAGCCCGCCGCAAATTACCTGATTGCATCCCTGGTAGCTTTTGGCATCGGGCGCTTCGCTTCCACCGCGCTGATGCGCGTGGTGCGGCCTGACCGGCTGATGGGCGCGTATGCGGTGATCAATGTGCTGCTGGTTGCGGTGGGCGTGCTGCATCCGGGATGGATTGGCGTGTGGGCGATGGTGCTTACCAGCTTCTTCATGTCGCTCATGTTTCCCACCATCTTTGCCCTGGGGCTCAAGGGGCTTGGTCCCAACACCAAGATTGGCGGGTCGCTTCTTGTAATGGCCATTGTGGGCGGCGCGGCGCTTACCCCGCTGATGGGGCTGATCAACGACCGGACTCACAGCATCGCGCTGGCCTATCTGGTGCCTCTTGCGGGATACGCCTGCGTCGCGGCCTATGCATACCTCGGAACCTCCAGAAGGCCAGCCTTATCCGATGTGCGGGCAATGCTCTGAGCGCCGTGAAAGGCAGACTGCGGGAGTCTGGTTCAGTTTATTGCGCCGGAATGAGAGGAATTGCGGTATCCTGTTTGCAGGAGAAATCCGACATGTCCACTGAGCCAGAAGCCCCAACCACCGCGGAAGGGGCTGGGGAAAAGACTGCGGAAGAAGCAAAGGAATCCAGTACCCTGAAATGGATTGGGTGGCTCTCGGTGGGGTTGACTGTGGCTGCGGTAGGCTTTTTCGTGGGACGCGAACTGTTTAGCCGTTATAAGTTCAACCATCGCAACCCCTACGACTTCTACGCTCACGCCGGGGAAAAGCAGACCGGCGAGTTCGGCCTGGGTGTTTAAATTCTCTTTCCTCTTTCGTATCGCAGATGCCGTCTTCGTGCGGCATCTTGCATTTGTGGCTCTTCTTGAAATTGCGGCGACAATTTTCCAACCGGAGAAATAATCTCTACGCAACATCGGCTCAGCGGGCGAGGGCCAGAACGACGGTCACATCATCGGGCTGCTCGACGTCGCCGATCCAATCCGCCACGGCGCCGGTAATGATGTCGCCGATGCGGGAGAGCGGCTGGTGGCGATACTCCTGGATCAGCGCGATCAGGCGTTCCTCTCCGAATTCGCATGAATCGTTCTCCGGTTCGGTCACGCCGTCCGTGAATGCGACCAGCAGATCGCCCGGCTGCATCCTGAGCGTGGATTCACCATAGACCGAGCCATCAAAAAGCCCCACCACTGTGCCCGAGGTGTCGAGGCGGGCGAAGCTGCCATTCGCGCCAAACATGAGGGGCGGCAGGTGGCCTGCATTGCAGTAGGTCAACTCGCGCAGGGCCGCGTTATAGCAGCCCAGAAACATAGTCGCGTAATTTTCCGGCGAGGTGCAGCGAAACAGTTGATTGTTCAAGCCGCTCATCATCAGGCCGATTGAAGGCCGAGCTTGGGCAGCACCGTCCCCCTGAAGACGTGTGCTGCGTTCGCCGTTGGATTGTTGGCCCGTTCCCAACGCCGGTATCGAGTCCATATTCAACACTGGTGAGTATGCGCGGACGAAAGCATGCGCGGTGGCCATCAGCAAAGCGGCGGATATACCCTTTCCGCTGATATCGCCAATCGACACCACCAGCTTGTCGCTGCTGATGGGGATAAAGTCGTAGTAGTCTCCGCTGACTAAGCGCGCCGGACGGCAGACGCCGTAAACCTCAAGGGAGGAAAGTATCGGCAACTCGCGGGGAAACAACACGTTCTGCACCTCGCGGGCAATGGCCAGTTCGCTCTCCATTCGCTGCATCCGCTTTTGCTCGGCCAGGAGATGGACCAGCGATTCGCTCATGGAGTTGAACGATTGTTGCAACACCGCCAGTTGGTCGCTGCCGCGTACCCGGATGCGATGGGTTAGGTCGCCCCGGTTGACGTGCTCCGTGGCGCTATAGAGCTCTGCCACCGCCCGCGTCATGCTGCGCGTCAGCCGTATGCCGATATAGAGAGCCGCCAGCTCCACCAGTCCCAGTAGAATCGCGATGCCCATAAGTACGTAGCGCAACACGTATGCCTGGTCGCCCATGGTGGCGAACAAGGTGCTATATAGTAGCGAGGGCCGGGTGGCAACAATGATCAAGCATGGTTGCCGGTTTCCGCTTTTCCAGTCAAGTACCTGGAAGAGCGAGGGGAAACTGAAAGCCGGATCAAAGCGACTGGAGGAGGGCGCAAGGGGCGCAGTCTGTACCAGCTGGCGCACGTCTGGCCTGTCTCTTGGCGGAGGCTCACCCCGCCGATCCGGCGGCAATTCCAATGTCGCTGAACCAAGGCGTGCGGTGGCCGCATGCAGCAGCTCCGGCGTGATGGGAAGGTCGGAGATCACGGTACGCTGCTGTCCATCTAAGGTGTAGCGCTTGACCGCTCTGAGATGCAGGGTCTCCCCATCGAGAACGAAGCCGCTGAAATCTCCCTTGATCGCAGCTGGCGCCTTGGCGGGACGAGCCTTGGCGAGCACGCCTCCGGCAGAGAGCGTGAAACTCTCGTCTCCTTGCCACACGGTGACGGTGCGCCCGGGAAATCGATCCGCGGAAACCATGGCCGATGCAACCGAGGAGAGGCCGGCGGTAAGCTGCTTCTCCGACTGACCGGAACTGTGCAGAGAACCCCATCGGCCGGCCAGGGCATTGTTCTCCGCATCCAGGTGCCGCAAGGCAGATTGCAGATTGGAAATTGTCACATAATCGGCAAACTGCCCGGCAAACAGGTAGTTGCTCACGCCCACCAAGGTCAGTAACAACACCACCGGGATGACGCCGATGAAAAGATAGGTGACGATCAGCCGGTGGCGCAGCCGCCACATAAAATGCCTCCGGACCCAGCGGGTGACAAGCCGCAGGACGCAAAAGGCGAAAACCAGGGCAAAGAATTCCGTCAAGCCGCTCGGCTTCGCGCTCGAACTGGAGCCCGTGAGCCAGCCGTGAGCGTAGAGCAGCACGCTCAATCCGCCGGACCACAGCGTGATGTGGCCCCACTTCGTCCTGGGGAGCAGGGTCCGGCTCACAAGAGCCTTGGGAGCGCTAAGATCGGGCAGCTTGATCATGGTTGCGTTCTCTTGTCTGAAAAACTAGCACGTCGGAGCGATTGTACCCAACTTATCTCGATTCCGATGTACTTACAACTCTACTTTTTTGTCTGCCGAAGACCCTCCCGCAGTCAAAACCGTGCATCTCCAGCGCCACCCACCCGGCGGTTCCTGTTTCCCTGATCCCTGCCTTACTGCGATACCCTAAGGAGCTATGGGCCGTATCCGCGTACTTGCTGACCAGGTTGCCAACCAGATCGCCGCCGGCGAGGTGGTGGACCGGCCTGCCTCGGTCGTGAAAGAACTTTTGGAGAACGCCCTGGACGCAGGGGCAACCCGCATCCGCATCGAGGTGGAAGCCGGCGGCCGCAGGCTGATCCGCATCAGCGACGACGGCTGCGGCATGAGCCGCGACGACGCCCTGCTGGCCTTTGAGCGCCACGCTACGTCGAAGCTCCGCACCGTCGATGATCTGCTCTCCATAGCCACGCTGGGATTTCGCGGCGAAGCACTGCCCTCGATTGCCTCGGTAGCCCGCGTCACGTTGGAAACGGCCACCGGGTCCTCCGCGGACGGCGAAACCATCGGCACCCGGATGGAGATTGCCGGGGGAAAGATTCTCCGCGTAGAGGACGCAGCCCTGCCACGCGGCACAACGCTCGCCGTCGCCGACCTTTTCTTCAACACGCCAGCCCGCCGCAAATTTCTCCGCGCCGAATCGACCGAGCTGGCCCACGTGACTGCGCTTGTGACCCATTACGCGCTGGCCCATCCGGAAAAGCACTTCGAGCTGCTCTCGGCCACCCACACCGTCGTTTCCGCGCCGCCCGTTGCGCGGACGGCCGAGCGCATTTACCAGATCTTTGGCAAGGACACGCTGGCCCAACTGCTTCCCGTGGCCGCCGAACTCCCGCTGGAACGCGCCGGCCTGCCTGAGCCGCCCCCGTGGAAGAAAGATTCACAGCAGCCAACCCGCGTCCCAGGCATTCTAAGGCTGACCGGCTTTTATTCCAAGCCCGAGCTGCAAAAGCTCAACCGCAACTCGATCTATATATTTGTCAACAAAAGGCTTATACGCGACCGGCTCTTGATGCACGCCATCACCGAGGCCTACCGCAATGTGATTCCGCCCACCAGCTTCCCGGTGGTGCTGCTTTTTCTGGATATGCCGCCAGAAGAGGTGGACGTGAACGTTCATCCAGCGAAAACCGAGGTTCGTTTTCGCCAGCAGAACCTGATCCACGACTTTGTTCGCGACAGCTTGCGCACCGCGCTCGTCATAGCGCGGCCCGCCGCCGGTTTTCTGGCCTCGCTGGACTCCGCGCCCGCCGCCAGCCCTTCACTGATGCCGCCGGCTGCCTCGCACCTGCCCGGTGTACCTGATAGAGAGCCACTGCGTCTGCCGCCCGACTCCGATCCC
>Ga0326728_10000721_pt1 | contig 125560 bp, 109 predicted proteins | sample MB3enrmetagenome_FD_207602 | JGI IMG/M metagenome (GOLD analysis project Ga0326728, IMG submission 207602) | Lab enriched peat soil microbial communities from McLean, Ithaca, NY, United States - MB31MN | ecosystem: Environmental > Terrestrial > Soil > Wetlands > Peat | place: USA: New York... | reverse complement strand
CCGACCGCTGGAACTTCCTGTTCATCGCCGGCATGTGGTTCCAGGACCTGTTCAACTACGACTTCCGCCGCACCGAGCAGTGCATCATTCCCTACGCCACGCAGGAAGGCGAGATCAGCTTCTGCGCTTACAACACGGGCGTAGGCTGGCGCAACATTATCGAGAAGATGCACATGACGGCCACCCTCACCAAGTGGTACGACGAGCACGGCCGCCACGAGATATTCGCCGGCGGCAAAAAGGTTGGGATGACCCATGTCGGCCACGATCTGCAGCTCAACATGGCGCATGTGAACTCCGAAGCCAACCACACGCTCGACAACCTGGGCATCGCCAAGAACGCCCGCGAAGAAAAACTGCGCGCCCGCGAAAGCAAGATGAAGCAGGAAGCGGAGAACGCCAAGATGGCGAAGCTCTACCGCGAGCACGTACTGGGCGAAAAGCCGGTCGAAGGGCTGGTTTCGCTCGACTCCATCGCTCCCGCCAAGCCGGTCGCCAAGCAGCAGGAAGGCGAGTTGGTGGCCGGGGACTAAGCGACTTGAAGGGTACGGGCTTCAGCGTGAAGGGTACGGGCTTCAGCGTGAAGGGTACGGGCTTCAGCCCGTACAAAGAAGCCCCTCCAATCCAGTACAGAAAAGAAGGCCGCCCGCAAGGGCGGCCTTCTTAGTTTGCACTGTCATCCTGGGCGGTGTGCCCCAAGTCTTGGCTCTGACACATGGAGTTACTAACTGCAGCCGTCTCTCCCGGAGGGAGAGAACGAACTTAGGCCAGCGCGGAGCGCAGCGCAACGCTGGGAACGCATCCAAAGCAAGCGTCTCCGCCCCGGAGGGGCGGAACGAAATTCACCGGCGCACTTCCAGAACGGCATGTTCGATTCGGTGGTTTGAGGATCATCTGGATTTCGGCATCATGATTCGCAAATGCACGGTGTTCGCGCCGGCCCTCCGGGACGGCCGCGGGTTTGGGGGCATTCTCCCAGCGCTCCGTCCGCAGTTGCGGACTCCACGCTGGGCTAAACTCGTGCCCTCCCTCCGGGAGGGAAGAGGCTTTACTGCCCTTTTCCCGGTTTAGTTTGCGTGGCGAATCGCCAGCAGCGTCACATCGTCCATCCCCGGGTTGGCGCCGGCGAATCCGCGCAGGTCCTCGAGGCATGCCGAGATGACCGAGGCCGCGCAGCACGCTGCCTGCCGTCCCACCAGATTCGTCACTCGTTCAACACCGTATTCGCCATCGTCTCCCTGAGCTTCAGAGAGGCCGTCTGTAAATAGGAAGAGCAGGTCGCCGCGGCTCAATTGCACATGGGCTGAAGTGAACGAGGCTTCACGAAACATTCCCAGCGGAAACCCGGTCGACTCGAGCAGCCGCACGTTGCCGCGCTCGACGGCAATCACGGGCAAATGGCCGGCGTTGAAGAGCTCCACATCGCCGCCCGGTTTGGCGCGCCCGCAGACCAGCGTGGCGTATTGTCCGGCGAGTCCGCTGCTCGACAGGAAGCAGTTGATGTGGCCGACAATCTCAGCCAGCGGAAGACCCATGCCGATCAGGCTGCGAAAGAGCGCGTGGAGCTGCGTCATCCTCATCGATGCCGCCACGCCCTTGCCCGAGACATCGCCGAGCATGAAGAAAAGCTGTCCATCGTATGGGTACAGGTCGCAATAGTCGCCGCTCACCGGTCCCAGAGGCGCGTAGTGATAGCTTGTTTCCCAGCCGTCGACTTTGAGGTCAGCCGGCGGCAACAGACCCCGTTGCAGTTCTGAGGCCAGGTCGAGATCGCGCTGCAGCGTGGCGCGCTCGATCTCAGTGAGATGGTCGAGGCAATAGCGAATCAGCGGATTGGCCAGCAGCCGGTCCCGTTCCACCGTGTCATGGCAGGTCTCGCACAGGCCGTAGGTGCCGGCGGCAAATCGATCCAGCGCGGAATCAACCTCGCGCAACAGGGCTTCAAGGTTTGCGTCATCCGGCGTTTGCGGAATGACCGATTCAAGACGGCGTTTCCGCTCCTCCAGTTGGTTGTGCAGGAAACTCATTTCGGCGGCTGCCATTGAACTACCCTCAAGGCTCGTGGAAACTACGCCTTTTGGATTCGCGAGACTGCGCTTTGGAGTCAATAATTTTCCACCGCAGCGCGGTTTTTTGCCGCGTCAAATCCCTTCGCCCATTGAGACGTAAGCGGCGCGGCGCTCGAGCTCGATGCGGTAGGCGTAGCGCTCGGCCTCCTCTTCGGCGAAGGGCTGCGCGCGGCGGTCCTGGACGCGATGGTCCTGCGCGCAGAGCCGTTCCTCCAGTTCCTCAACGCGCGCGGAGAGAGCGATGAGAGCGTCGGAGAGCGGATCCTTGATGTCGTGCGGATCGGTGATGAGCACGCGCTCGCCGTTGCGGTAAACAATGTGCGCGGGGACCCCCACGACGGTGGAGTTGGGCGGCACGTCGGTGAGGACGACTGAGCCGGCGCCGACGCGGGAGTTCTCGCCGACAGCAATGTTTCCCAGGATGTTGGCGTTGTTGCCGATGAAAACGCCGTCGCAGATGGTTGGGTGCCGCTTGCCGTGCTGCTTGCCGGTGCCGCCGAGAGTGACGCCCTGGTACATGGTCACGTCGGAGCCGACAATAGCGGTTTCGCCAATAACGACCCCGGTGGCGTGATCGATAAAGAGGCGGCGGCCGAGCAGCGCGCCGGGATGGATGTCGACGCCGGTGAAGAAGCGGCCGACCTGCGAGAGGATGCGCGCCGGCAGATAGATTTTTGAGCGCCAGAGTCGGTGCGAGGCGCGATGGATCCAGACGGCCCACAAGCCTGGATAGCAAAGCAGGACCTCGATCCAGGAACGCGCAGCCGGGTCGCGCTCGAGAACCGAGTTGATATCTTCGCGCATTCGACCGAATAAGGACATGGGACTGAAAGACTGAGGGACTAGGGACTAGGAAATGTTGCGCCTGCGTTTAAGTTGCAAAGTGACGCCGATACCTTCGTCCCTCAGTCCCTTAGTCCCTGCTTTTACGCTGTTACCGCAATCTGCTCCGGTTGGAGCGCGATGGCCTGCTGACGCAGCGGCTCGAAGAGCACGCTCGACAGGTAGCGCTCGCCGAAGTCGGGCAGCACAACCACGATGAGCTTGCCGGCGTTTTCAGGCCGCGCGGCGACCTTGAGCGCCGCAGCGGCCGCCGCGCCGGAACTGATGCCGACAAAGATGCCCTCCTCCTTGGCAAGCCGGCGTGCCGTCTCAATCGCTTCATCGTTGGAGATCTGAACGATCCCGTCGATGAGTTTGGTATCGAGCACGCTGGGCACAAAGCCGGCGCCGATGCCCTGGATCTTGTGCGGGCCGGGCTTGCCGCCGCTGAGCACCGGGCTGTCAGTCGGTTCCACTGCAATCGCCTTGAACGACGGCTTTTTAGGCTTGATGTAGTTCGAGACGCCAGTGAGGGTGCCGCCAGTGCCTATACCCGAGATGAGGATGTCGACTGCGCCGTCTGTATCTTCCCAGATCTCAGGGCCGGTGGTGGCCAGGTGGATGGCAGGGTTGGCGGGGTTGTCGAATTGCTGCAGCATGTATCCGTTCGGCGTCTTCTCAAGAATCTCGTTGGCCTTGGCAATCGCGCCCTTCATGCCGTTGGGGCCGGGCGTAAGGACAATCTCGGCGCCATAGGCCAGCAGCGTTACGCGGCGCTCGAGACTCATGGTCTCAGGCATCGTAAGGATGAGCTTGTAGCCCTTGACGGCAGCCACAAAGGCGAGGGCGATGCCCGTGTTGCCGCTGGTAGGCTCAATCAGCACGGTCTTGCCGGGAGTGATCTTGCCGGCCTTTTCTGCCGCCTCGATCATGGCCAAGCCGATGCGGTCTTTCACGCTGGAGGCGGGGTTCTGGCTCTCGAGCTTGGCCACAACGGTTGCCGGCAGCCCGGCGGCCACGCGGTTGAGTTTGACAAGAGGGGTCTTGCCAATGAGTTCAGTTACATTTTCAGCAATGCGCGCCATCGAAAATCTCCTTTGGCCGGGGACAATGCGCCCGGAACGCTCAAAAATCGGATGTTGGGGGTAGCGGTGCAGCTTGTCGGGTGGGGAGAAAGCGCGCGCTAAACGGGCGCACATCGATATCGGAGCCTGCACCAGGGCGGTGTTAGCGACATCGACGCATGTACATAGCGTAGACCCGCGGGGCGCCTGGATGCAAGCGGCCAAGCGAAAGAATTCAATGAATTCAATAGGTTGATAAAATAGAAACAAAGAGTGAGAGCAATGGACAACGCGCAAATCACTGTTGTAAGCAGCCCGATCGCCGCGCTCAAGGGCGATTTGGTACTCTCGCCTGAGGGGCGCGCCTGCCTGCACGAGCTGGCCGGGCGATACGTCTGGTGGAAGACGCCGGACGAAGCGATGCGCTACCCGGAGCGAGTGGCGGCACAGGTGATGAACCTGGGGACATGGGAAGATCTGAGGGCAATGGCCGAAGCTGTAGGCGACGAATATCTGCGCGGCGTGCTCAGAAATGCCGAAGCCGGTCAGTTTGACGCGCGCTCCTGGCACTATTGGCACTATCGCCTGGGGCTGGCCGAGTACGACGTGAAACCGGTTCCGCCGATGCCGGTAAGGAAGTTCGAGTGAGTGTCTTCGAGCCGCACTGGGAGGCATTGCCGCCGGCACAGCGAGAGCTATGGGGGCAACTCGGCGCCAGCGCTGATCTGGGTTTCGTACTTTACGGCGGGACAGCTATCGCCCTTCGGCTCGGTCATCGCACCTCCATCGATTTTGACTTTTTCACTGAAAGAGAACTCGATCGGAAGGCCATCCGAAACGGGTTCGCCTTTTTGCGCGAAGCGAAGGTAGTGCAGGATCGACCAGACTCTTTTGGCGTTCTGGTTGCGACCTGTGCAAACCCCGTAAAAGTCTCCTTTTTCGGCAAGATAGATATTGGGCGGTGTGGCGTTCCGGACCGTACCTCAGACGGAGTCGCTGAAGTTGCGTCGTTACTGGATCTGCTGGCGACGAAACTGAAGGTGCTGCAACAGCGTATTGAAGCCAAGGATTACCGCGATGTGGCGGCGATTCTGCGTGCAAACGTCAGCCTCGAAGACGGTTTGGCGGCTGCGTCTGCCCTATACGGATCGTCGTTTCAGCCCAGTGAAGCGGCAAGGGCGCTCACATTTTTTCAGGACGGCGATTTGGACGAACTCAACACTGAAGACAGGCGAATCCTTGTCACGGCAGCGGCGCGTCTGCGGAGTATTCCGTTTGCGGCGCCAGTCTCGCGCTCTCTTTCGGGACAGGGCTTCCTCCCAGACGTTTAGACCTGAGCCAATCATTCCATCCGACTATCGTTTGCCGGCGCAGGGGTAGCTTGGATACATCCGATGGCCAGTGACAAGCCTCTTTCCCCGACCGGCCTAAAATGGAGGGTTGCCGGAGCGCGGTGCCAAATTGGAGATGAAACTGGTGAAGTGGTGTACCGAGGGGTTGATGCGATGAACAGCGCAGAGGGTCTCCCTCAACTGGAAGGACGCGTCGTCAATGGGCGATTTCGCCTTCTGCGCTGGCTGGGCGGATCGAGGGTAAGCGACGTTTTCCTGACGGCAATTGAAGGCGATCCGTCGCGAAAGGCTGTGTTAAAGTTGGTGGCGGCCACCACGCCCGATGCAGAAGGTCGCTTGGCCGGCTGGACTGCGGCTGCGCGGCTCTCCCATCCCAATCTGATTGACACTATCGATTGCGGCCGTTCGGAGATTGACGGCTGCCAGTTTGTTTACGTGGTAATGGACTACGCCGATGAGGTCCTTGCCGAGATTCTTCCGGTGCGGCCTTTGACCGCCGACGAGACCCAGGAAATGCTGCGCTCCGTGCTGAAGGCACTCATGTACCTGCATGCGCAGGGATATGTGCATGGGCGGCTCAAGCCATCGAACATCCTGGTGGTTAACGACCAGTTGAAGCTCTCAGGGGACTGCATCGGTCTGGCCGCCGGCAACAGAGCGGCACGGGCTGAGACGGGTGGGTACGACGCGCCGGAACTGGGCCGCGGGGCCGTTTCGCCGGCCGTGGATGTGTGGGCACTGGGCATGACGCTGGTGGCGGCACTGACGCAAAGGCCCGCACCGTGGGAGCGTTGGATTCAAGAGGAACCGGTTATTCCGGCAGGGATTGCGGAGCCGTTTGGGCAAATCGCCCAGGCGTGTTTGCGGTTGGACCCTGCCAGGCGATGCACGCTCGATCAGCTAAGAGCGATTCTCGATCCTGGACCGGCGCCCCTGGTTGCGTCGAGGAGTCCGGAGGAAACCAGACCGCGGGAGCAGACCAAACGCCCAGGCAGTCGGAAAGCAGCTCTGGTTGCCGGGGTTGCGGTGCTGGTTGTGGCAGGAACTGCGCTGATAGTGCGCAAAACGGAGTTTCCGGCGACGGGAACAAGAGGCGGGGAGCAACATACTCCGGCGTCTGATTCCGTTTCCGCACGGCCGCCGCAAACGGCGACAGAAAAGCCATCGCCATCAGAGCGGAGCAGGAACGCGGCACCGGAAACTAGGGCGAGTGCGGGGACCGTCTCAGTTTTGCCAGGCGCCGGCAATAACGGTGTGTTGCGGAGAGTTATTCCCGATGTGCTTCCCGCAGCGCAGCAATCGATTCGCGGGCACGTGGATGTGGGCGTGCGCGTGACGGTGGACGCCGCGGGCAACGTGACGGACGCGGTGCTTGAGTCGCCGAGCAGAAGCAATTACTTCAACCGCGTGGCAGTTGACGCTGCGCGGCAATGGAAGTTCGCGGCGGGACCGGCCGGGACGTGGACGGTGCAGTTTGAGTTCCGGCAGGACGGGATTGATGCGGGGGCGACGCGCGAGTAGCTGGTCGGCGCGCTTGCGGCGCAGCATGTCCGCCTGGATGAAATGCCTACAACCGGTCTCATAAATGCCTGTTCGGTTGGCTGCGCAAGTATGGAATCCAACAACAAGGCGGGTTCCATGAAGTTGGCAAGTTGATGCATCCGGTTTATGAGACCGGTTCTAGTATCAATGCAGCCGTCACTATTCTCCGTCGGGATTGTCGACCGCACCATTGGCCAGTGCCCACGCGACAAAGCCCGCCGGAGCGTTTTTGACCGCGGCGATATTCGTCCCTTTCACGCTCTTGAGATGCTGCCATGCGATGTCCTTCAAATCAGCGTGGCTAAGGTCGGAATCGTCGAGAACCGCACCTGAAAGATCCGCGCCGACCAGGCTGCTACCCTTCAGGTCGGCACTGTGAAGATCCGCCTGGATGAATTTAGCGCGGTCCAGATGAGCGTTTCGAAAATTGGCCGAATTGAGATTTGAGAGTGTCAAGTCGACCGAGTTTAAGTTGCTGTTGCGAAGATCGGCCGAACTGAAATCTGAGCGCATCAGATTGGCGCCGTGCAGGTCGAGACCCTGCAGGAATGCGGAAGAAACATCGACACCCACAAGCGGCACTTTATCCGCATTCAGTTCCTGAAGCGCTTCGATTCTGCCGCCGCTGCCGCCCTTGCCTTGCGCCGTGTTGATCACCTGCCATGCCTGGTAGTGCCGCTGCTTGATGCGATCCCCGGATTCGGAAAAGTAGAAAATGACAGCAACCAGGATGGAAAAGCTGCCGAGATATTCAAGAACTTCAAGAAAGGACCAGTTGCTGAGGGCGAAGGCAAGCCACTCGAATATCCATTCAAAGGCGATCAGCGGGATCAGCCATTTCCGGGCGGTCTGGCTTCTGATTCTCCAGGGCGCGGGGCGTTTTCTCGGGCTGTGCAGAATCATTGGATCGTTCCTCGCTCACCCGGTATTTCTCAGTCCCGCGGAAATCCCGCTGATCGTCGCCGCGATGGCGCGGTTCACTTCAGGCGTGTCTTCGCCGGCGCGCTTGCGGCGCAGCATGTCCACCTGGATCAGGTGCATGGGGTCGACATAGGGATTGCGCAGCTTGATGGATCGCGCCAGCACCTGGTTGGACTGCAAAAGCTCCTTCTGCCCGGTGACGGCGAGAACGGCTCTCACGCTGCGGTGGTACTCGGCCTCGAACATGTCGTAGACGCGCTCGCGGAGCGCGGCGTCAGGCACGAGCGCGGAGTAGAGGCGCGCGGTGGCGAGATCGACCTTGCCGAGAGCCAGTTCAACGTTGCGGATGAGGTCGATGAAGAGAGGAAACTCGCTGGCCATGGTGCGAAGCAGAGCCGGGCGATCGCTGGATGGCGCTGAAGTCTCGCCGAGGAACTGCTCCACGGCGTAGCCAACGCCGAACCACGCGGGCACCAGAAGCCGCGACTGCGTCCAGCCGAAGACCCACGGAATGGCGCGAAGATCGGATAATTTCGGAGACGCGTTGCGGCGGGCGGGCCTGGAGCCGATCTTGGCGTTCTCAAGCTCGCCGACCGGCGTGGACTGCTCAAAGTAGGTGACGACGCCGGGATCTTCGAGGATGTGTTTGCGATAGAAGCCGTAAGAGAGCTCGGAGAGCTCATTGAATGCCGATTCCCACTCCGGCTTGAGCACGCCGGTAAAGTGGCCTTGCGGATCGCGCGCGTTGGGCCGGGCGAGGGCGTCGAGCGAGGCGGCGATCATGAGTTCCAGGTTGCGCTCTGCCAGAACTTCGTCGGCATATTTGAAGTTGAGCACTTCGCCCTGCTCGGTGATGCGGAGCTGGCCGTCGAAGGCGTCGAAGGGCTGGGCGAAGATGGCGCGATGCGTGGGTCCGCCGCCGCGGCCCACCGTCCCGCCGCGGCCGTGGAAGAGACGCAGCTTGATGCCGGCCTCGCGCGCGACCGCGTGCAGATCGCGATGGGCGCGGAAGATCTCCCACGTCGAGGTCAGCATGCCGCCGTCTTTGTTTGAGTCGGAGTAGCCAAGCATCACCTCCTGCCAGTTGTCCCAGCTGGCGATGAGCCTGCGGTAGTCGGGCCGGCTCCACAGGTCGCGGCAAACGCTGGACGCGTTGCGCAAATCTTCAATCGACTCGAAGAGCGGCACGGGCATCAACCCGGGGTCCCCAGCGACGGGTCCAGGTCGCTGGGGTGGAAGGCCGGGGTCCCCAGCGACGGGTCCTGGTCGCTGGGGTGGGAAGTATGGATCGGAGCCGCTTCCCTCGACGTGGACCCCGCCGAGTCGCGCCAGGCGGACCACGGCAAGCACATCGTCAACCGTGGATGCGCCGCTGATCACGTACTGGCGGATGGACTCGGGCGAGCAGCCTTCTTTGACCTCCGCGATGACGCGGAAGGTCTCAAGCACGCTTGAAGTTTGCTCAGAGAGGCCCGCGGGCAACGAGGGCGCGACCGTGTCACTGATCGCCTCCTGCAGCGCCTCGGCGTGAATGCGCGCGTGCTGGCGGACGTCCAGGGTGTGCAGATGCAGGCCGAAGGTGCGCACCTGCAGGATGAGCGGATCGATGAGCGTGCGGGCAATGCGGATGCCGCCGTTGGCTGCCAGCGAGGCGCGCAGTGCTTCGAGATCGCCGAGAAAATCCTGCGCGGAGCAGTAGGCGGGCAGAGCCTGGGTGAGCTTATCGTGCTCCCGCGAGAGGGTGAAGGGCGTGACCGGCAGCGCCGCGCCGCGCGTGTGCGGCTGGCCGGTTTCGCCCAGCGTCCGCTGGATGCGAGCCTTGAGGCAGATGGCGAAGCGGCGATAGTACTCGAACTCGTATTGCGCGCCGAAGAGCTGCGCCTCGGGCGTGTGCACCAGGGCCACGTAAGCGTTCAGCCTCGCCAGCAACTCATCGCTCACCGGGCGCTGCTGGGCGCTGGTGGTAAGCAGATCGATGATCACGTCGAGCCGGCGCTGATAGTGGAGCAGCAGATGGCCGCGGGCGAGCTGGATGGCGTCGCGCGTCACCTCGGGCGTGACAAAGGGATTGCCGTCGCGGTCGCCGCCAATCCACGAGCCGAAGCGCAGCAGCAGCGGCAACTCGTGCGGCTCGATTTCGAGATCGTAGGCCGCGCGGAGAGATTCGGAAATCTCCCGATAGAGGCCGGGAAGGGTCTCGAAGATCGAGACGTCATAATAGTCGAGCCCCATCTTGATCTCGTCGTAGACGGTGGGCCGCCGCGAGCGAACTTCGTCGGTCTGCCAGAGACTGGTGATCTCGGCGAGCACGAGTTGCTCAAGGCCGGCCAGCTCCTGCTCGGGGATGGGGATGCGGTCGAGGGCTTCGAGAAACTCGCCGATGCGGCGGCGCTTGAACATGACGGTGCGGCGCGCGGCTTCAGTTGGGTGCGCGGTAAAGACGGGAACAATAAGCACGCGGCGCAGCCATTCCAGGGCTTCGCTGGCGCCGATGCCCACGCGGCGCATCTCGCAAAGCGTGCCTTCAAGCGATCCGCGCTGGCGGCCGGCCTGGCCGCTCAGTCGCAGAGCCACGCGGCGGCGCTTGCGGTGACTCGTTTCCGCAAGATTGATGAGCTCAAAGTAAAAGGCGAAGGCCCGCGTGAGCAGGATGGCGCGCTCGGCGGGGATGGAGTGAACCAGTTCGAGTGAGGCCGCGCCGAGTCGGGCGGCGTCTTCCGTGCGACCGTGGGCCTCGGCGTCGCGGCGGCGGATGGTGCCCTGGCGCAGCGCTTCGACATGCGAAAAGAGGTCGTCGCCGGCCTGCTCGCGCAGAACCTCGCCCAGCAGCATGCCGAGCGAGCGCACGTCGCGCCGCAGCGGAGCTTCCTTCAGGTCGCCGGATTGGGCTTCCAGTTCGGCGAGCCGCTGCGACCAGCTCTCAGGGTTCCACAAAAGGGCCATCGTATTTCGATTATGCACGAGGGAACAGCCGACATCGCCCGCCGACCTTGTCGGGTGCCCCATCCTAAACGCGTTCTTTGCGTTTAGGGTGGGAAACCACGAACCCCAACCAACGGCCCACGACTGACAACTGACCACTGAAAACTGACAACTGTTTTTGCAGATAATTACCCCCTTCCGGCGCACAATCATCTCAGGGTGAACCGCGACGCAGGTCGATCCGCCCAACACTGCATCTGAATTGGTGCAAATCGGCCTCCGTAACTCTTTATTTATGAGGACTTTGCATTTTAAGTCATTTGTTTTCAGTGACTTACGCGAAAAGGTAAAAGGTACAGACTATTGAAAACAAACCACTTAACCCCTAAAAGGGGGTATATATGGGGGGTGGGGATTCTCAGGCATGGCGGCAGATCGATACAAAGGTTCGGGAACCCGCCCAACCCTCCAGCCTCGAACTGCTCACTGACCACTGTCCACCGTCCACCGTCCACCGTCTTTTATCGGAGGCTACGCCCCTTCCAACTGCCCCACCAGCTCTTCCCACTCCGCAGTGAGCGCGGCCAGTTGCGCTCGGAGGCCTCCGGCCAGCGCGGTCAGCCGCTGGGTTTCGACGGCGGAGACGTAGACGCCGAGTTGCTCCTCCGTGTGCGCAATTGCCGCTTCGACGCGCGGGATCTCTTCTTCGAGGAAGGCGCAGCGATCCTGCATCTGTTTTTGCTTGATGGGGTTGAGGCGGCGGGTTCGCGCAACGTTGGCCGGTTCGTAGCCGCCTTCGATGACGATGGTGTTGACGGGAGTTGCGCGCGGCGACGGCTCTGCAGGGGCTGAAGCCCCGCTTCCATTGTGCTCCGTTTTCGGCACGACTGAAGTCGTGCCCTGACACAAGGCTCGGCCTGAGCTGTTGACGCCGGAAGGATGGGGCGCGGACAACCGCAGATCCTTCGCTTCGCCCAGGATGGCAGCGCTGGAGGAGGCTGCGGCCGCGGCGGCGAGCGCTTCTTTCTTGCGCAGGTAATCCTCGTAGTTGCCTTCGTACGAGGTGATCGTGCCGTTCTCCACTTCGAGCACGCGCGTGGCCAGCCGGTCGATGAAGTAGCGGTCGTGCGAGACGAAGATCACCGTGCCGCTGAAGGCGGCGATGGCCTCGAGCAGCACGTCTTTGGCGCGCATGTCCAGGTGGTTGGTGGGCTCGTCGAGCAGCAGGAAGTTCGACGGCGATACCAGAATCCGCGCCAGCGCAAAGCGGTTGCGCTCGCCGCCTGAGAGCACGCCCAGCGGCTTGAAGACGTCGTCGCCCGAGAAGAGGAAGCAGCCCAGCAGCGAGCGCAGCTCGACCTCGGGCACTTTCACGGCGGCGCGGCTGATGTCGTCCAACATGCGCGCCTCGGGATCGAGCACCTTGTACTGGTCCTGCGCAAAGTATTCCGCAACCACGTTGTGGCCGAGCTTGACCGTGCCGGCAGTGGGCTGTTCGTCGCCGGTGAGCAGTTTGATCAGCGTCGACTTGCCGGCCCCGTTGACGCCCACCAGCGCCACGCGGTCGCCGCGCTCGATTGTGAAGCGCACGTTGGTAAGAACCTGTTTTTCGCCGTAGCTCTTTGCCAACCCCTCGGCCTCAGCCACCATGCGGCCCGAGGGCGGCGGCTGCGGGAACTTGAAGTGAATGACCGGCTCTTCTTCGGGGACCTCGATGCGCTCGATCTTTTCGAGTTCTTTGATGCGCGACTGCACCTGCTTGGCCTTCGTCGCCTGATACCGAAACCGGTTGATGAAGGCCTCGAGGTGCTCGATCTGGATCTTCTGGTTGCGGTATGCGGCGAGAAGCTGCGCGCGGCGCTCTTCTTTCTGCGCGAGGTACTTGGTGAAGTTGCCCTGGTAGATGGTGAGGCGCTTGTTCCAGATTTCGACGGTGCGGTCGATGGTGACGTCGAGAAAATAGCGGTCGTGCGAGATGAGGATGTAACCGAACGGATAGTTCTTGAGGTAGTCCTCGAGCCAGTTGCGGGTTTCCAAGTCCAGGTGGTTTGTGGGTTCGTCCAAAAGTAGAAGAGAAGGCTTGGCGAGGAGTAGCTTGGCCAGCGCGATACGCATCTGCCAGCCGCCGCTGAATTCATCGGTCATGCGCGACCAATCCTGCTTGCCGAAGCCGAGGCCGGTCAGCACAGAGCCCACCTGGGCGTCGAGCGCGTAGCCGTCGAGGGCGTGGTAGCGCTCCTGCACGGTGGAGTAGCGCTCGGCGACGGCCGCGTACTCGGGGCTCTCGTGGTCGAGCTCGGCCAGCTGCGCGGCCAGGGTTTCAACCTCGACAGCCATGGCTCGGATCTCGTCGAAGACGGTGAGGCACTCTTCGAAGACCGTGCGGCCTTCCAGGCGCAGGCCCTCCTGCGGCAGATAACCGATACTGATGCCGCGCGTGGTCTGAAGCGTGCCGTAGTCGAGGGTCTCGAGGCCGGCGATCGCCTTCATCAGCGTAGATTTGCCGGCACCGTTGGCTCCGACGAGCGCGGTTTTTTCGTTGTTGCGGATGAGCCAGTCGGCCTCGAGAAAGAGGACGCGCGGGCCGAACCGCTTGCCGGCATTCTGGAGCGAGATCATGCACTTCTATTTTCGCAGAGGTGAAGGAGGCGAGTGAGAGAGTGAGCGTGCGCTTCGCGCAGATTGGCGAGTTCGTTTCCCACCCAAAGCGCAAAAAAGAAACGCGCCGAGGTTGGGGTACCCGGCTCGCAAAAAACCGCATCAATGCGGTTCGCGCACAGTACGATGTATCATGGCCGCGAATCCACGAACACAACTGAGGCTGATATGAACGATTCAACCGAGACGCGCCCGGTTCACGCAGACGGCACAGTGGCCCTGTGGCTGACAGGGTTGGCTTTCGTGGCGATCCACATCGCATTCAGCGGCAGATACGGCTTCCATCGCGATGAGTTGCTGAGCTACAGCAACGCGATGCACCTGGACTGGTGTTACGTGGTGTACGCTCCGCTGACTGCGTGGCTGGCTCGCGCCGAACTGGTTGTGTTCGGAACCAGTCTGATGGGTTACCGATTCCTGCCAGCGGTCGCAATCGCACTCGTGAGCGTGTTCGCCGGATTGATTGCCCGCGCGATGGGCGGGGGCCGGCGCGCCATGCTGGTGGCCGCGGTGGCTGCGGGCATCGCGGGGCCCACTTGTTTCGCGGGTACTTTCTTTTCCTACATGTCGTTCGATCTGCTGTGGTGGGTTTTGGTGGCGTGGGCAACGGCCCGGCTTCTTCAGACTGAGGATGCGCGCTGGTGGATCGTGATCGGCGCAGGCATGGGGCTGGGGCTGCTTACCAAGTACACCATCGTGTTCTTTGCAGTGGGCCTGCTGGTGGGAATGCTGCTGACCCCGAACCGCCGCTTTTTTCGTTCGGGCTGGTTCTGGTGCGGCGTAGGAGTAGCCGTTGTTATGGCGCTGCCGGTGATCGTGTGGCAATTCCAGCATCACTTTGTCGCTTTGGCCTGGATGCAGAGCATTCACGCGCGCGATATTCGATGGGGCAGGACCGACTACTTCATTCCCAACCAGTTTTGGAATACAACCAGCCCCGTCACCGTTCCGCTGTGGTGCGCGGGGTTGTGGTTCCTGTTTGCAACCCGGACCGGCAAGCCCTTCCGCGTGCTTGGCTGGATGTACGTGATTACGATGATCCTGTTTGTGGTTGTGAGAGGGCGCGACTACTACCTGGCTCCGGCGTATCCGATGTTGATGGCAGCCGGAGCGGTCTGGGGCGAGAGTTGGATTGGCGCCAAGAGCCCGCGAGCGCAGAGAAGGATCACCAGAACGGTATGGATTTCGCTCGCCATCGGCGCGTTGGCCGTGTTCGCGCTTACGCTGCCCATTGCGCCGGTGCAATCCACATGGTGGCGGATTGCCAACGCTACCAACACCTGTTTCAGCATGGAAATCGGCTGGCCGGAGCTTGCTGCCACCGTCGCTCAGGTGCGCGATTCCCTGCCCGTCGAGGAGCGCAGCGGCGTGGGAATCCTGGCAGCCGACGAGGGCGAAACCGGAGCTGTAAACCTGTATGGGCGCGCCTACGGGCTCAAAGAAGCAATCAGCGGGATGAACTCCAACTGGCTGCGCGGCTACGGCAATCCTCCTCCGCAAACGGTGATTGCCGTCGGCTTTAAGCGAAGCGAGCTTGACCAGATCTTTGCCCGGTGCGAAGTTGCCGCGCGGCTTTCAAATCCGTACGGAATCGTCAACGACGCTATCGGAGACCGCGCCCAGGTTTACGTCTGCCGTGACATTCGCTTGCCCTGGCCGGAGTTCTGGAAGCACTTCCAATACTATGGGTGAACTGCAGAGCCGCAGCACGAAGACTTGGCCTGAATGTGTCTGCTCCCTGCCAATGAATCCGAAACGGTTACGGCCTGATCTCAACAGGCGTGCCGACGGGCACCATGTTCCAGATCTCGTCGATCTCGGCGTCGGTAACGGCAACGCAGCCGAGGGTCCAGTCATAGAGCCGGTGCAAAGCGCCCAGCCAGCCCATACCGTTGGGAAGGCCGTGGATCATGATGGCGCCGCCGGGAGAGACGCCCGACTTTTCTGCTCGCCTGCGGTCTCCGGCATTGGGGTAAGAGATGTGCAGCGCCTTGTGATAGCGGCTAGCGGCATTTTTCTCGTCGATAATGTAGTGGCCTTCGGGCGTGCGGCCGTCGCCCTCGCGCTGCTTGGGAGCGAGCCCGCCGCGGCCCAGTGCGACCTTGTAGGTGCGGATGACCTTGCCGCCCCCAAGCAGTTCCATCACGTGATCTTTCTTGAGGATTAGTATGGAGTCGGCTTTCGTGGGGTTCGGAGTTTGTGCCGCGAGCGGTGCGGCGCAGAGAAGAAGCGCGCAGACAAGATGGTGAAACTTTGTTGCGAAACACAGGCCGGGCTTCATGCCGTCATCATAAATCCATGCCGAGCGGGGTTGGTGCCGGCGCGCACTCCAGCGACTTAGCTGGATTGTTTCCCCCCGGCAGCGGTACATTCGAAGCGTAGCCGGTGAATCGTACCATCGATCGCGCGCGACTCAATCCGCAGGCTTTAGCTGAACCCCTGGGTTTGGATGCCACCTTCCGTGATCCGGCAGGCGAGCTCGTGCTGACGCCGGAGTGTGCCTTGAGGCGAGTGCGCCCGGCAGCGGCTGCCGACGCGAGACGCTTTCTTGACTCGGCCCTGAGGGCGCAGCTTGAGGCAGGCGGCGACCTTGTAGTGAGCGAAATTGTTGCGACCGAGGTTGTGGAGCCGGGTGCGAGCGGAGTTTCAGCGCGAACTGAAGAAGGCGGGCTCTGGCTGCGGCATCCGCGCATCGATCCCATCAGCTATCCCTGGGAGTGGACGCCGGCGCAGTGGCGGGCCGCGGCGGAGCTGACTCTCGCCATTGCGGGCAAGGCGATCGATGCCGGCTGGACGCTGAAGGACGCAACACCGCTCAATGTGGTATTTGCCGGCGCGCGGCCGGTGTTTGTCGACGTGCTTTCGTTTGAGCCGCGCGACCAGCACTCCACGGTATGGCTCGCCTACGGCCAGTTTGTACGCACTTTTCTGTTGCCGCTGGTGGCGGCAAAGTATCTGAATTGGCCGTTGCAGACAACGCTTTTCTGGCGCGATGGTTATGAGCCGGCGATGCTGGCGCGGGCACTGCCGCTGCGGCACCGGCTGAATCCGAGTTTATTGGATGTGGTAACGCTGGCGGCGATGCTCGAGGGCAAAGGCGGAGGCAAAGCGAAGCTGGCCGTGGCGAAGACCGATCCGGAGCTTGCAAAGCACATACTGCACAATCGGCTGGCGCGGCTCAAAAAGAAGATTCGCCACGCCGCGAGCGGTGAAAACGCCAGCGAGTGGAGCAAATACAACCAGAGCGCAGACCACTACCAGCCCGCCGACGTCGAGGCCAAGCGGGCTTTTGTGCGCGGGGTTCTGGAGCGGCTGCGGCCGGCGCGAGTGCTGGACATCGGCGCCAATACCGGGACCTATTCGCTGATGGCGGCAGAGGCCGGGGCCGAGGTTGTTGCGCTCGACAACGACACGGCAGCGCTTGAAGTTCTGTTTCGTGCGGCCACGAAGCAGAACAAACCAATTACCGCGATGGTGGCCAACGTTGCGCGACCGACGCCCGCGGCGGGCTGGCGCAACCGCGAGCAGCTTTCGTTGCTCGACCGGTTGAGCGGCAAATTCGATCTGGTGCTGATGCTGGCCGTCGTTCACCACTTGATTTTGCGCGAGCAGGTGCCACTGACTCATATCGCCGGGCTGGCTGCCGAGCTGACAAAGCGTTGGCTGGTAGTGGAATGGGTGCCACCCTCGGATCCCATGTTCCAGGAGTGGCTGCGCGGTCGTGGCGAGCTCTATGGGAACTTGGCCGAGGCGGATCTGGCAAGCGCGCTCGAGCCATTCTTCAGACAGACGGATCGAACGGAGCTTGGGAATGGGCGCGTCTTACTGGTGTTTGAGCGCAACGGAGCGAGCGGGCGGAAGGACAGCTCGCAGGCTGAGGCTCAAGCCGGATGATGAAGGGGCTCGCGCAGGAATGGGGATTTGCCTCGATTCTTTTGCTGCCGACTCGGGATTACACACAAGAAATGTGGATTCGGCGTGCGCTCAGGCCTTCTTCTTCACTTCGGCGAGGAGCTGCTGGAATGCCGGGTCGGAGCGAAGAGCTTTAAAGGCCGGGTCCTGCTCCACGTAAATCATCCAGCCTTCGTGATCGCGGAAGGCGCTCTGCAGGACGGCGAGCGCAGCAGCATTGTCTCCAAGAGCGGCCAGGCACCGTGCGCCGTCGACCTTGCTGCCAGCGTAAATGGCGCCGTCGTTGATTGAGCCGCAGTCGCGCAGCGCAGCCGGGTACCCCTTAGTGCGGTAAACGTCGAGAAGTCTCTGCTGCATCTGAGGATCGGAAATTCCGCGAAGAACCCACTCGAACTGCTGCTCGGCGTGAGTTTGATCGCCCATGGCCGAGTAGATGTACCAGAGCTTGTAATGAGCGGGAGGAAAGTTGGGATTCTCAGCGAGAACTTCCTGAGTCTGTTGAACGGCCTGGGTGAAGCGATTCTCATATTCATACAGCCAGGCCAGATTGGTGCGCAGAATGGGCGAGCGCGGATCGACGTCGAGCGCGGCCTGCAACTGCTGCTCGGCTTCGTTGAAGCGCCCCGCGGTCATGAGCATCTGCTCGTACCAGTGGTGGGCATCCACGTTTTCGGGTTCGAGAGCGATGGCCTTGCGGAACTCAGCTTCGGCAGCGGACTGATTCCATAGGTAGTACCAGTCAGAGAATCCCAGCGCCGCGTGCGCCTCGGCAAGCGAGGGATCGAGAGAGAGCGCCTGCTCGGCGGCGGCCCAGGCCTGGCTGCGCGCGGTTCCCGGGTCCATCAAACTGTATTGCCCCATGAGGTTGTATGTGTCGGCGAGCTGTGCATAGGCCTCTGCGTACCTGGGATCGAGAGCCACGGCGCTGCTGAAGCTCTCAATCGCCTGCTCAAATCCGCTCTTGGAACGCTGCGACAAGAAATACAACCCTTTGAGATAGGCGTCGTGAGCCTCAAACTTGCCGGGGCGGTACCTGGTCTGCTGGAGCGCGGGGACGTGGAGCGAAAGCGCGTGCCCCACTGATTCGGCCGCGCTGGACTCGAACTCGAATTGGTCGCTGAGGTCTCCTTTATATACGTCAGCCCACAAGCGCGATTGATCGCTGATGCGGATGAGTTGCGCCGAGACGCGCACAGAGGCTCCCTGCTGTTCAAGACTGCCCTCAACCAGGTACTGAACATTGAGCTCGCGGCCAATCTGGTCAAGCGATTTGCTGGTGTTGGCGTAGGTGCGAGCCGAAGCCGGCGCAATTACCCGCAACCGGCCCGGAGCGATCGACCCCAGCAGCGCGATCAACTCCTCGGTAATGCCGTTGCAGATGTAATCGCGGGAGGCGTCGCCGGTGCTGTTCACGAACGGCATGACCGCGATGGAGATGACCGGCAAGTGGGTATCGTGCCAACTCATGGCGAAGAAAACGGCGCCGGTGAGCAGTACGCATGCCAGGCCGGCGGCAGAAATCGCTCTAAACGACGGCCCGTGGGGAACGTGTGCGGGTGGCTGAGGTTCTGCTGGAGGGGGCGCAACTGGAGGCACGGGAGAAACTGCGGGAGGCCAGAGCTCTTGAGCTTCGGAGACCAATTCGATTTTGGCCACGAACCGGTAGCCGCGGCCCCGGACGGTTTCGATGTAACGGGGCGACTGCGAGTCGTCATCAAGCGCCTCGCGCAGCTTGCTCATGGCCGCATTCAGTCCGTCCTCAAAGTCGACGAAGGTGTCGTTGGGCCAGAGGTGCTCGTGGAGCTCCTTGCGGCTGACCAGCTCACTGCGGCGCTCGGCCAGAGCCAGCAAAAGGCTGCGAGGTTTCTCCTGCAATCGTATGGGTCGGCCATTCTTGCTCAGATCTCCGGAGTGGAGGTCGAGAGTAAACGGCCCGAAGCGGGCCTGAGCCCGCATAGATGAAGGAGAGGTTGCCATTGCCAGTAAAGTTGATCAACGGGGCCCAATCGACTGTCGAATCGTGAAGTTCTTAAGTAGCAATACGATAGCACAAACCATAGTGGCGCAGTGTCATTTCGCTCATTACTATATTGCAATCAATTAGTTATGATTTCAGATAGAATTCATCCAGAATTAAGGTGGCGTCCATTGACCGCGCCTGTCAGGACTCGTACCTTGCAGACATCTGGGAGCGGTGCTGTTGCAGTCGAGACTGTTTCCCCTCCCCAGGAGAATTCCCCAAATGCGGCAGAACAGAAACGTACGTCGCTTAGGGGCCCAGTTTCGCTTTGCCGGCTTGCCGGTAATGGCTTTTGGCTTGGTTGTAATGGTTTTTCTGGGCCCACCCACTGCGCATGCGCAGTCGCCGATTGGAACGGCAGAGTCCTGCTTTGAAGCGGGGCCGGACCATGTTCCAGTCTTCACAGCAACCCCGGTGCCACCGGTACGGCCCCGATTTCCAGCACAGATACGTACCCAGGCTCCCTCCGCATCTTCGGCACCGGCCGTAAGACTGGTGCCTGCTGGATTCACACCTCTCAAAGCTCTTCCCATTCACATGTTGAATGCAGGGAACAAAGACCGCTGGACGCCCACACTGAGGAAATCGCCTGAGCTCCTGGCGTCGGCGCACTAAAAAGTCCGCGGCTTCCCCGCCTTGCGGAGATGTGTACCTGATCTGCGATCGTCTTCGGCGCGTGTTGAGGCCAGAGCGGGCGCTTCAATGAGCCTGGCGTGCCAGCCCCACGAGGTATCCCGCCATAAATGCGCCAGCCAGGAAGAGCAGCCCAATCGCAAATTTTATGATTGCCGCACGGCTGAAAAGCGGCCGGGCCCGGGCAGGATCAGCGGCCGCCGCGGCATCCTCTGTGGAGGCAAAAATGCTACGAACAACCGGATCGGCTTCAACCGGCAGGGGCGCGACTGGCGCATTTGGCGGTTCGGTTGCATTTGTGCCGGGTCTGATGAACTCAGGCACGTAATGGCCGAGGGGAAGAACAATCTGGAGGGGATGGTTCTGCCAGTCAGTCTTGTACAGGCGCAGGAGCTTCTTGCGCAGCAATCGCGCGGTGACTCGGACAATGGGATCGACGTGCGAATCGAAGGTGGACTCTCTGCGGCCGAGGGCTTCGACTGCGATGGAGAACTCGCGGATCTCGTTTGAGTGCCCGCCGAAGTATTTCCTGCAGATGAACGTGAGGAAGCGGACCAGGCTGGCCGAGCGGGCAATCTCAGGATGGCTGAGGACGCGTTCGAGCTCCTCGCGTTCCTCACGATAGTCCGGCGGGGCTGGCGATTCCGGCGTCTCACGGGGCGCAGGAATCTCAGTCGTCTCAAGAACTTCCCACAATGAGCCTTGTTGCATTGTCTTTACCGTTCGTCCCGGCAGCCTGCAACTTTTATGGGTCCGGCCCCTTCCCTGAACAACTCTCGGTGGCGGGGAGGCGTCCGGAATCCAGCCTGGGGATTCAATAACAACGAATCATAGCACTTTGAGGGAGAGACCCTGAGGCGGAGTAGTGGGTCAGTTTGAAGGGTACGGGCTTCAGCCCCTGAGGGATTGTTTTTTCAAACTGACCCACCACCAGGGCCGGCGCATGCAGGGGCCTGAAGGCCCCTGCTCCCTCCGTTCGACTGGGACCGCTTCAATTCGTGTAGATGCGGACGTACTGCACCTGCATGGTCGATGGAAAGACAGTCGAGCCGGCGACGACGTTTCCCGGCCAGTCGCCGCCCACCGCCAGGTTCAGGATGATGAACTGCGGACCCTGATCGAACGGCCACGGGGTCGGTGACCATTGCGAGTCAGTCGACTTGTAGGTCACGTAGGGGTTGGTGGGATCGTCAACATAGTACTCGATCTGCCCCTTCGTCCAGATCATGCCGTAAGTGTGCCACGCGGTCGCGGTGAATCCAGCGGACGTGTAGTCGAAGCCCTCATTCTCCTCACTGCTGCCGCTGGAGCCGCCATGCACCGATCCGGCGATCCAGTCATAGCCTGGAGGATTGCCATTGCCTGGGCCGCCAAAAGGCGTATTGCTGCCGTCGATGTGCTCCATAATGTCAGCTTCGCCGCACGCAGGCCAGGAAATCGTCGTGATGTTGTTGCCGAGGAGCCAGAATGCCGGCCACATGGCCTGGGATTCCGGCAGCAACATTTTCGCCTCGATGCGGCCGTACTGGAAGCTGAAGAGGCCTTGGGACTTGAGGCGAGCCGAAGTGTAGGTAGTGCCGGAAGGGTTCTCCGCGACAATGTTCAGGCCGCCGCCGGGAGCAATGTAAGCGTTCGGATTCGAAGGATTACAGGGAGCAGTGCTGGAGCCCGCGGCGCAGTAGGTTTCCTGCTCTTGATTGCCGCAGCATTGGTACCCGGTGTCGTAAGTCCAGTTGGTTGCGCTCGGCAACGCGTTGGTCGTGCCGGCGTTCGAGAACTCGTCGCTCCAAACCAGGGTACCGGATGCGATGTTGGGCGAGAACGCCTGCGTGGTTATGTTGCTGTTGGTGTCGCCCGAGGCCGTGGCGATTGCATTCACCGTGAGGTTCGACGCAACCAGGAACGGGGCCTCGTAGATCTGCGACGAGGTGGTTGGCGTGGATCCGTCGAGAGTGTAGTAGATGGTTGCGCCGGATGTGGTGGTAGCCAGCGACACGATGACTGCGCCGCCTTGCGCCGCGGTGTTCGAGATGGTTGGCGCGGCGGTTTGCGGAGGGGGTGGAGGTGTGCTCGTGGAAGTTGAACCCCCGCCGCTGCCGCAACCGGCCAGCAGAACAGTCAGGACAAGCACGAACCGAAAATGGAAATCAGAGAACGATAGCATACGAACAAATCTCCTCGACCGGATACATTAGTTGTTGGCAAGTTCGCCCGTCAACTCGATTCATGGTGGATGGATCTGCCGGAGTCCCAATTTGGGGGACTGCTGGTTAGGATAGGATGTGTCATGCAAACTCGATGGTTGGGCCGAGGCGCCTGCCAGGCGCTGATTCTATTGATCTCACTGGGCACGGTCGCTGGTGGAACCAGCCTGAACGCGCAGGGTTCGACGACGCAGAGTCCGGCGGCGCAGCCTGCCCAAACTGACCAGAAGCCGGCGCAAGAGAAACCCAAGCGGCCGGTGAGGCCGATCGACGCGGCCGCAACGATTCCCACTCGATTCGACCTTCTGCGTGGAGCGTACGGCCCGTTCCGAGCAAACAACGACCTGCTCTACTACCACCTCGATATCCGAGTCGATCCGGACAAGAAATTCATCGGGGGCAAGAACACTGTCCGCTTCAAGATGCTCAAGGACGGGACGCGCATCCAGCTCGACCTGAGCGAGAAGCTGAAAATCGACAAGATCTTGTTCGGGGGCGCGCCGCTCAAATACGAGCGCGATACGGGCGCGGTGTTCATCGACTTTCCTGAGACGCTGCACGCGGGGCAGAAGTACGAGATCGAGTTCTATTATTCGGGGAATCCGCCGGAGGAAGGTCGATTCGGCTGCATCACGTTCAAGAAGGATACGTCGAGGCATGACTGGATCAACACGGCATGCGAGGGGGAAGGCGCGAGCGTGTGGTGGCCAAACAAAGACCAGTGGCGCGACGAAGTGGAGAGCATGGACATCAGCGTGGCCGTGCCGAACGGGCTGACAGACGTGTCCAACGGTCGCTTTGTGGGCAAGACCGACTTGGGCGATGGCTACACGCGCTGGGACTGGCACGTGAGCTATCCCATCAATAACTACGATGTGGCGCTGAACATCGGGAATTACGTGCACTGGGGCGAGAAGCTGGGCGATATTCCGCTGGACTACTACGTGTTGCCCGAGGACGAGGACAAAGCGAAGGTTCAGTTTGCGCAGGCGCCGGAGATGCTGAAGGCCTACGACCATTACTTTGGGCCGTACCCGTTTGCGCGGGATGGTTACAAGCTGATCGAGGTGCCGTATGCGGGGATGGAGCACCAAAGCGCGGTGGCTTACGGCAACGGATTCAATAACGGCTACCTGGGACGCGACTGGGCCGGCGTGGGCATCAGCCTCAAGTTCGACTTCATCATCATTCACGAGAGCGCGCACGAGTGGTTCGGCAACAGCATTACCGCAGACGATATGTCGGACATGTGGATCCACGAAGGGTGGGCGACCTACATGGAAGGCCTGTATGTGGAGTACCGCTGGGGCAAGGCCGATGGCATCAAGTATCTGAATGGATTGAAGCCGAAGATTGTGAATATGCGGCCGATTATCGCCGAACATGGCGTGAACTCCGAGCCGACCGAAGACCAGTACTTCAAAGGCGCGCTGATGCTGAACACGCTGCGCAGCGTGATTGACAACGATGCGAAGTGGTTCGCGCTCATTCGGGGGTTTTATCAGCGGTACAAGTACCGGAACATCGTGACGCCCGAGGTGGTGAGCTACTTCAACCAGCATTCGGGCATGAATCTGACGCCAATCTTCAACCAGTATCTGCGCCAGCCGCACATTCCCCGGCTGGAGCTGTTATTTGGCGAAGCGCCGGGGCTCGTCGGCTACAAATGGAACGCCGACGAGGAGGACTTTGCCATGCCGGTGCGTGTGGGCACGCCGGATCACTGGCAGATCATCCATCCGGCCACCGAGTGGCAATGGATGAAGACGCCGCTCGCGAAGGATGATTTCCAGGTGGCGACAGATTTGTATTACGTTGATGTCGATAAGCAGTAAAGCGAGGCGGCCAGCCGGCAGCAAGCGACTCAGCGATTCACCATCAGCCCGAAGACGTCGCTGACGAGCAGAGCGTATTTCGGTACCGATCCTCTGAACGCGGCCCGATCCGTGCCTAACGGACGCGTTGCCCTGTTGTCGTCAACCCCGGGGCAGCATCCTCACCAATCTTGAACGGGAGCCGACCTGCGACACCGATTGTTTCTCAAGGTGCGCAATGATGACATTCGTCGACGCCGACCATCCCCAAGCTTCCTAACCCCAGCTGAGTGAACTGAGCAACGGGGCGCACGGAGCCCATCGTCGCGCGTGACGACGCGCTGTCAGAAGACCCCACAAGGGCGACGGCACGCACGGGAACCCGCCAAATCGGCGTAGAATGTTTTGGTTCCCAATTGAGGACACCTGATCGAACAGCTGGATGGGACAGCGCACTCCAATCTGCGCATGGAGATGAATCCAAATGGCAAAAGCCAAGAAGGCGACCACGAAAGAAATTGAGAAGAAGTTCCAGGACACAGCCTTCCGGCTGAATCAGGAACGCAATGACTTTTTTCTCCCTCAGGTTCAGGATTACGTGCTTCAAAAGAAGTGGCTAAACTTGAGGCCTGAGTACCAACGCCGCCTCGTATGGGATGATCAAAAGCGAAGCCTCTTCATCGAGTCTCTTCTCCTTAATGTTCCAATCCCCCCGGTCTTCCTGTACGAGTGGGACCTTAGCCGATATGAGGTAATGGACGGGCAACAGCGTCTAAATGCGATCATCGACTTTTATACGAACCGCTTTCCACTCCGCGGTCTCGAGCGGTGGGCCGAGCTCAATGGGTCTCGCTATGGTGATCTTCCCGAGACCCTCAAGCGAGGCTTGGACCGCCGCAGAATCTCAGTCTCTGTTTTGCTGGTTGGCGGAACCGATGGAGGTCAATCCGACCAGGGGGAAGTGCGGAAACTGGTCTTTGAGCGACTGAACACAGGAGGCCAGCACCTAAATGCTCAGGAGCTAAGGAACTGCCTCTATTCTGGGCCCTTTAATGACCTGCTCATCGGTCTCTCGCGCGAACCACTGTTCACAAGTATTTGGGGCATACCCCCGTACGAACAACATGTTGACCGGCACGGTAATGTTGACGAAACCCTTCGAAAACATCCGCTCTATCGCCGTATGATCGATTGCGAGCTTGTTCTCCGCTTCTTCGCATTCCGCAAGAAATCTAATGTAAGGGGCTCCGTCAGAGCGATGCTAGACCGTTGCATGAAGGAGAATCTCACATCTTCGGAAGCCTCAGTACAGGCATTGGCCGGCGATTTTAAGGCAAGGCTCGTTGCAGCACACGCTATCTTCGGAGGCCGCACATTTCAGTATGAGGACGAAAAGGGCGAATGGCAGGTATCGCACCCCTTGTACGACGGCGTGATGGTCGCGCTTGATCGGCTCTGGGACAGAAGGGACAAGCTGATTAAAGCAAAAGGACACGTCATCGAGAAGTTGGCAAGACTCTTAAAGAACACCGCCAATTTCGACATTATTATAGGGAAGCCGAACACTGCGAAGGCCGTCCTAAAGAGGATGGACTTGATCACTCAGACATTTGAAGGTGCGCTCTAGCTGTCGGGGGATCGATATGCCGTCACCATTAGATGAGTTTGCGGCGCAGATAGACGGTCTCAGGGCTGACATGGAATTCGTGCGCGTCGCCTCTCAACTCCGACCAAGAATTGGACCAATCCTGCAATGGCAAGCCCGGGGCGTGGAGACGGAACTCGCAAAGAGGTTCATTAAGGCCGCCCCCAGCCGAATTGAGGACGTGTATGGGCCCCTGCTCGTTCGTCTCTTCGCATGCCTAGAGCGATATCTTCGAAAGGCAATTACATCCGCCGTTATCAGCAAGGTTATGCTGGCGGAAAGTTATGATGACCTCCCCGGCACGCTTAGAGATCGAAACATAATTCTCACTGGCAGGCTGCTTGCGGCCCTTGACAACCCCCGTGAATACTTGATCCTGAACATTAGCGAAATGATTGAGAACCTCGCCTCGTGCAAAACGGGGAGCTCGCGTTTTAAGTTGAATTCCGATGCCTTCGCGGCGACAGTATCGAGTGCCAACCCTCAGGTGATCGAAAAAGCGCTGGAAAATATAGATGTCTCCAACTGGTGGGACAAAATTGGGGCTAGCCAAACAGTCGTTGGCCAGCTAGGAACCAAGGGAAATCGCGCAACTGGACTCCGTGCGAAGGAGCGACTCGGCGAGCTTACGCGTTGGCGCAACCACGTGGCTCACGGCGGCGATGGGCAAATCACGATTTCGGACTCGCAGCTAAGCGAGGCCGTGGACTTCATCGCGGCTTTCGCCACTGCGCTAGACAAGATCGTCCAAGGGTGAGGCCCGGAGACGGAAGGCGCGGACCGTCGGCCATTCGTCACGGGCAATTGCTGTGGTTTCATAGAACTGGCTATGCGGCGAAGGATCAGGACGATTACCGAGAAACGAAGCTCGCCTAGTTCAATCCCCGCACCCCGCGCAACCGATTCTCATTGAGCGATTTATCCCCAAAGCGCTCATTGACAGCAGACCGGAACCATATGTCGGCTTGCGTCCACAGATCCGTCGCCTCAGCGGGCGAAATCAGGGAAACGCACTCATTCTGTTTGGGCTCCAATCAAAGATAGCCTTTGTGGCCCTGCCACCCCGCCCCTCACCGTCCACCGTCCACCGTTCACCATTCACCGTTCACCCGTTTTGCAGGGAATTACGCGCTTCCGGCGCACAATGGAATTGCAATGGATCGAACCACGGCTCTATGAATCATGAGGAACATCGCCAGCACTGTCACAAGCCAAAGCTTCAAGGCGCGCCGCATCTCCATGCTTCTCAAAACCCAATGCGCCGCTTTCTCTCAAATACCACGCAGAATCAGTACAGCTGCGAGCTCCCTCCAACAGAATCAACCACTTGGAGCGCTCAGTGCCATACAGTTTCCGTACAGTTTCTGTGCAGATTTGCAAAGTTTCTGTGCGGCTCTTTGCGCTTTACACACTACTGCGGGTCGAGTTCGAAGGAGTGCGGTTTTGGCTGCGCTGCTTTGTGCTGATCGGCGAGCTCGATTGCGTCCTTCTCTTCAAATGCCTTGTTCATGCCGGCTTCGTCAGGGACTTTGGGATCTTCAATTGCGACGACGAAGTGCGCGTTATCAATCCACGTGCGCTTGGTTTCACTCCAATCGATGTCGCGAGCCTGGTCTTCCATGGGCGTGGAGTAAAGGGCGAGATTCACGCCTTGCTCCAGCTGGCCGCGATCGAAGCTGGCCACCGTGTGGCCATCGATCTTGAGCGTGTAGCGCGACGCGGCGAGATGATCGACGCGCAGGATTTCCTGATCCATGTCAGCGAGGTCTGAGACGCTGAGGACGAAGCGCAACAAGCCATTTTCGAGATCGAGCGGCAGGGGCAGCGAGCCGTCGAGCTCGGTCCACGTGAGCTTGCCCTTCTTCAAAGCGAGTGCGGAGACTTCTGCATTCTGAGCCGAGGTTGCGGACGGCTGCGACGCATCGAGATGCACATCGGCGACGACGGGCGAGAAACCCCAACTGCGCGCCAGGGCCGCGGCCATGATCCACTGCGCAGGCTCGCTGGGATGGATGCGATCGGGAATGAGCAGCTCAGCCAGCGATGGATTCTGCTTCGCGGCCTTCTCATTAAGGCTGTTCATGGGCGTGTTGAAGTCGGCGTAACCGTAATGCGACGAGGCCGCCAGATCGCGAAGCCATGCGGTGTAGCGGGTCATGGTCTCGTTGTAGTGCGGGAACTCAGTGCCGTGCGTAGTTTCGTCGTAGGGCGTGGGCGAGATGACCGTGATGCGGACGCCGGGAAGATTCGACTGCATGGAGTCGAGCAGCTTGCGATATCCGGTTGAGTAGATGTCGAGGTATTTGGGCTCGAAGGGCGAATAGAAGCCGTCGTTCATGCCAAGCATGATGGTGACAACGGTCGGCTGGTGCGGAAAGAGGTCGCGCTTGAGGCGAAGCTGCGCATCGCCGGTGTAGCCGCCGCTGACCGTGTCGCCGGGAACGCCCGCATTGAAGAATGTGACGTGCAGGTTGGGATAGCGGGTGAGGAGGAAGTCCTCAACATAGCGCGTGTAGTAGCGCTGCGCGGTGATGCTGTCGCCGTAAAAGGCCACGCGATCGCCGTCTTTGAGCGCGAGCTGCTGCGCGGGGAGAGCCGGCGTTGCGGTTGCAGCGAGAAGGAAAATGAATAACGAATGATTGAGCTTCATGCGATTTCTGGCTCCGTGGTTTCCCGGGTCCCAGAGTCGGGACCCGGGGCACCCAGCTTTAGATGTTCGATCAAAAACTTCACTGCTAATACTCGACCTGGTAGGCCGTGCCCTTGAGCGTGATGGGGTCTTTTTCAGCGGAGTGGAAGTGTATTTTGAGTGGAACTCCGGGTGTGACGTCGCGTACGTCAATCTCGCCGACGGCCCAGCTCAATCCGCTCCAGATAATCTTGTCGTAGTCGATTCGGATGGGGATGGTTCGGCCAGCCTGCGTGGCTGAGAGAGCGAAGACCTTGCCCATGTTCTCACCCGATGGCGGACCACCCGCCCAGGTGCGGCGCAAATAGCCGTCGGTAGTCATCTCCTGAATGATGATGCGCAGGGCGCCATGCGATGGCGGGTCGGTGGTGGCGTCGATGGATCCCGTACCCGAAGGTTCAAATGAAATCATCACCGGCTCGATGGAGCGGGGAATGATAACGTCGGTCTGGATGCCGAAGTCGTATGCCGGCGCGGCGTAGGCGCCGAAGCCGACCATGGCCATCTGGCCGGGACCAAGCGTGATTTGATTGCCGGCGAGGCGCGGTTCAAAGCCCGCATCGCGGAATTGAATGCGGCCGATACCGAGAGCGGGCTGATCGGGCACGAGCTTTGGCAGCTTGATGGTGGCGATGGACTGCGCGGGATTCATCACAACGTAGACTGCGCCGCGCGTGGTGATGCCGCCAAAGCCGTAAGGCTGAACGTCGCCGGGGATGCCGCCGAAGGTGCGAATGCGTCCTCGGCCCTGCAATTCAAAGAAGAGTCTCTGCGCCCGCGCCATCCACGTTGCGTCGGCGCCCTGAATAAGCTCGAGGTTGCCGTGGACGGTGTTGACCCAGCCGCCGCGCGACATCATCAGCAGGAACGCGCCCTTCCATGCGTGCAGGCCGCGGTAGTAGATGGTGCCGGTCTTGCCCACCATGAATCCGGTTGAGTCGATGCGCTCGAGCGGAAAGCCGGCCTGCTCAAAGCGGCGCACCGAGTGGTCGCTGTAGATATCCATTGCCCGCCAGAAGTTAGCTTCGGGCACGTCGCCGGGACGCGGGTCGCCGGTGTACTGCATCTGGAAGACCTGGAGCCAGCGGAGATCAGCGGGGTCTTTGAAGGGCAGTGGGGAGAAGGTGTCGTCGAATGAACCACCGAAGCCGTTGAAGGCGATGAGCACCGCCTCGGGATTTTTGGCGCGGAATTTGCGCAAGGCTTCGCGGAGGGCGTTCACATTGCGCTCTTTGATTTCGGCTTTGCTCAGGTGAGCCGCATCGTCGGCTGGGGTGGCGGCGTTCATGTCGGCAAAGTCGAACTTGAACATCCGGATGCCGCGGTCGTACCAGTGCTGCAGCACATCAATGAAATCGGGCAGGTAACCGCCCTCAGAGAGCGACATGGAACCACCGTTGGCGGTGAGCGAGTCTTTCCATGCGGGCGCGGCCTGAATTTTAACCAGGGTATTTGTTTCGAACCACATTCCCGGCTTAATGCCGTTCTCCTGGCATTTTTTGATCCACGCATCGGGGCCGTTGGGCCAGTCGGGCTTGCGCCAGGTGCGATAACCGCCGTCGGGCGCGAACCAGAAGGCATCCATCATGTAGTAGTCAAAGCGCACGCCGGCCCGCTTGAGCCGCAGCAGCTCGTCGAGCTCGCGCATGGCGAGCGTTTCAGTGAGGGGAATATTGTCAGAGAGTTCATCGTACGACGACCAGTTGTTGTAGACAGAGATAGGCGCCTGCAGCTCGGCAGGAGGCGGCTCGGTTTGCGCCCGCGATGTAAAGGGCGCGGCAAAGATGCAGGCAAGAGCAGCGCACGCAAGAATGGCGCGGTGAGATACGGCGCGAAGGAGTGGTTGATTGCTGCTGGTCATGGTTGGCCCTCATGATGTTCGAGCGGTTGCATGTAGGAGTAGTCGGGTGGACCTAGGAATTTGCGGACTGCGCCACCGAGCGTGGCTGCGTTTTGAAAGCTGTGCCACTCCTTGAGGACGCGGCCGTCGCGGGACATTATGCGAATGTATTCGACTGCAGAATTGTCGTGTCCGGACACGGCCCCGAAATTGAAATCGAGCGAGTCATGATACACGGCGTCCAGGTCGTGAAACGCGCTTTCGTCAGATTCGCTTACCGGTCCTGGAGGAACACGGATGAGGACGCGCAACTGATCCTGACTATACTGTCCGGCGAGACTGCGCAACACGACCAATTGCGCGCGGGCGTTATCTGAGAGCAAACCGTCTTGATCAAACGAAGGAACAATCAAAGCTTCAAGACGCAATCCGGCGTGGGGCATTGGCCGCTCGGCTTGACTGATCGTGCTCAACAGCTCCATGCCCTGCGCCTGGAGCGCATCGGGCGAGAGGCTCTTCTCATCGCCGATTGAGAAAACCGGCTGGCCGTTGAGGATGTATCTGTTGGCCGAACTCTGCCACGGCGATCTGATGCGATAGATGAGCGGCGATGTGGATTCAACAGTGTTGCCGGTGAACACGATCGGCGTTCCGCCCACATCGGCTGGGCCCTCGATGGCTGCGGCGCCGGGAACGGCCGGATTCCAGTGAATTTCGTTGCCGCTGATGGTGAGGCCGCGGATCGAGCCACCGTTCCAGGTGCTTAGGTAGATGGCGCCCTGCAGCACGGCCATGCGCGGGCTCAGGCCGTTATCGATGCAAAGGTTGTCGCGCACCTGGCTGTCGCTGGTGACATAGCCTGCGCCGAAGACAGAGATGCAGTAGCCCTGGGTGTCGTGCGCGTAGTTGCGCTCAATGGTGTCGTGCTGGTTGTCCCAGTCGATGTCGTAGGCGCCGCCGTCAACGCCGGGGCTGTCAGTGAGGTAGGCCTCGTTGTCGGCGACGACGCAATCGTTGCAGGTCCACACCCAGATGGCGTCGGGTGTGCCCACGTCCTCAGTGGGCTGCATACCTATCTCCCACGCGGCGCTGGTGCGAATGGAACTGTGCGAGTCGCGGAAGAGGACGATGCCGTCGCCGTAGACGTCGTGCGCGGTTGAGTTGCGAATCTGGATGTTGGTATTGAGCGGTGAGTCGTCTTTATAGGGGAAGCTGCCCCCGCCAACCAGGATGCCGGCCCACTGATTGGTGTGAGCCGCGTCGACGCCATCGATAAGCACGTCGTCGAAGAGAATATTGATGCTGCTGGGGCCGACAATCACGAGTCCATTGTCTTTGTTTTTAAGAGTGCCGCCGTAGACGTCGTGAACGTAAAGGTTCCTGAGATAGAGGTGGTGCAGCGTGCCTGCGTCGCCGGTAACGAAGACACCGTATTTGTTGCCGCCCGCGATGTCGAGCGAGTCGACCTGCCAGTATTGCTGATTGAAGAGCAGCAGCGACTGGCGGGCAGTTGAAGGCGCGACGATCTTTGGCCGGGGGCCGCTGCCGTATGCGGTGATTCGAATAATCCGGCCCTCGATACCGGAGCCTTTGGGAGCAAAGGCGCCGTTGCAGACTGTGCCGCGGGCCAGTGCGATAGTGTCGCCGGGCGTGAACTCGTGGGCCTCAGCAGAGGCGAGGTTGTTCCAGGGGTGTTGGATTGAGCCGTCACCGTTGATGGCGGCGGAGCAGTCGATGTGGAAAGTCTGCGATGGCGCGGCCGCCTTTGCAGGCACAGCCGCGCCACTCAACAGGCAGACGCTGAGGGAACAGGCAACAACAAGGCCCGGCGTGAGCTGGCGGACGCCGGAATAGAAATGAATCACGCCACGAATCTCCACCACCAAACTATCGTAGACCGCGCACCCGGCGTCCTGCGCGCAGAGTGGCGCCGACTGAGTTTCGGGATCTCTTCCGACAGGGCGGAAGAGATCCCGAGGCAAGCCAATCAATACAGACGATCAGAAATCAAGGCGGATGGCGAACTGCCCCGTGCGCGGATTGTCCTGTACGCCAAGGATTTCGCCAAACAACGTGCCGTCGCTGGATAAGCCCGAATTAATGGCCTGCCGGTTTCCGCCGCAGCCCTGGATGTCGTAGTAGTGACGGTTGAGCAAGTTGTAGAAGTCAAGCCGGATCGAGACGTTGTACCTTCCGTCAGGCCCAACGCGGTTGTTCTTCATCAGCGTCGAGTTCTCGTTGGCCTGCCCGGGGCAGCGCAGGCGCGAGTTTGTGGGCGAAAGCGGCAGGACGCCGGCTGCAGGTTGACTGGCCACGCTCGTCGGCATGTAGTAGTCGGAGTCAGGAATCTGGCCGCTCGGGCCGATCGGCACATAATGGTGCGGGTCATTCGTCTTGAAGCCGGTGACGTTGAACTGCGGATAGATATTGCCCCACAGCGGCCAGTAAGCATCGGACGCACTGACCTCGAAGGGCTGGCCGGTGTAATAGCTCACCAGGCCGCCGATAGTCCACCCATTGACCAGCGTGTTCACCAACGGGCCCTGCGTCGCCAGCCACATCTGTCCTTTGCCGAGCGGAAGCTGGTAGGTGACGAACCCCTTGACTACCTGCGGGGTATCGTAGCCGGTGAGCGCGTGGGCTGCGCCGTGCATGTGCTGGAAGTCTTCGACTCCGGTGTAGCCGTTGTTATAGTCCTGTTCCGAGGCGAACGAATCGCCCTCCTGGCGCGACCAGTCGTAGCTCATGTCCATGGTGAGGCCGCGGCCGGCGCGTTTTACGACATCGACCACAAGCGAGTCATAGAAGCTCTGCCCCAGCGGCAGGCCAACGTAGTTGAGGTCGGCGCAGCAGCCGTACCAGTAATTTCCTTCGGACGCAGCCATCTGCGGCAGCGGAGCCAGGGCTGCGAGTGGCGAGCCATAGAAGTTCGGATACGGGCAGGCTACCCCGCTGACGGATCCGTACCCCGACGGGCAATACATCCAGTTCCAGATGCTGAAGCCGGGGTTCTGGTCGACAAGGGTGACGAAGTTCTCTGAGGTGGTTTCGTTCCACGCCAGCGCTGTATCGGTGAGCCGGTGTCCGCGATTGCCTACATACGCAATCTCGAGCCGGGTGTTGGGCGTTAGCTGCTGCTGGATGCCGAAGTTGAACTGCTCGCTGTACCCCAGCTTGAGCGCGCGTGGATCGACTTCAACCGGGAAGGGCAGCATGGTTGAGGGATCGGTGGCGAGCGAGGCCTTGGTCAACACACCCGGATAATTCCCGCCGCCGCCAGGATTGTCCCAGTCGAAGTTGACCGCCGAGCTGGTTCCTAGTTGCGGAGCAAAGCTGTTGGGCACGCCGCCGAAGAAGGTGACGCCGACCGGATTGTAGATGAGCCCGTACGACGCGTGCACCACGACGTTGGGAAAAAGCTGATAGGCGATGCCAATTGTCGGGCCGTAGTTGTTGGTGTACTCGTTCTTCTCAAAGCTGTCGCCGCCGCCCTTGGCAAAGACCAGCGATCCCGGCAGCGGGGCTCCGTATACCGAGGTCAGTTGCGGGTCGACTACCGTCGGGTCAAAGTTAGCCCAGTTGCCATTCTTCTCCTTGAAGCGCGTGTTGTAGGTCCAGCGCACGCCAAGATTGACGGTCAACTTCGGAGTGAGTTTGTAGCTGTCCTGGGCAAAGAGGTCGATGCCCTTTTGCCGGCCGTAGAGATTGTAGGCAACGCTTTCTGAGGCTTTGTCGACGAGGCCCAGCTCGTAGGTTGCAAAGCCGAAGCCGTCATAGGGATACCCTGCTCCCGCGGTGTTTTGATAAGAGAAGTTGAAGCTGTAAGCTCCGGAGCCGGAGCGGTAATTCACATCGTGGGCGATAAAGTCGCCGCCAAAACTGAAGCTGTGACGTCCCTTGGTCCATGTCACCGTATCGCCGGTAGTGACGACCGCGCCCGCTACATCACCCTGCCATCCGTTCCCGATGTAGGTCTCGGTATTTGTGTAGGCCGGGTTGTCGCTGAACGAAATCACAGGGAAGTTGTCGGAGCCGTTGCTGCCAAAACCGGCCTGCGAGTTCCAGTTGCCCGAATCGGCGGGGACGCTGCCGTTGTCGTCGAAGGCGTCAGTTACGTTGACAACATTCAGAAGGTTGGGCGTGAAGGCGTGCGACTCGCTGATGCGGTACTGCTGTTGATGGTAGAACTGCTCGCGCATGTTGGAGAGCGGGCCGCCATTGGAGCTGCCGGACTCCCAAACGCCGCCGCCATCATCGAGCAAGCGCGGCTTGTGATCGTAGATCCATGAGCCGGTCAAGCGGTCCTTGCCGGTGAGCACGTGATCGAGCTTGACAACAAATTCGTTGGGCGTCTGGCTGGGTGTGTTGGAGAGCAGCGTCCGTTCGTTGTTGTAAATACCGCCGAGGTTGGGTGCGTAATTGGAGTAGAAGGTGTTCACCTTCTGGGCCACCGCGCTCAACCGGTTGCCGGGAATGGTGTTATTGGTGAACTGGCTTCCCGTCACAGGATCGTAGATCATGCCTTGTTGCGCCTGAAGCGTCTGGCCCGCGTTGTTCTGCACCATGATCGGCGTTCCCGGGCAGCTTGCTCCGCTGCAGGGCACCGTGTTGCCGTTGCTGGTCCACAGCGGAGGGCCAAGGAGCGCCTGGAAGTTGCCCGCGAGAAAATCGGCCGTGGGCACGGTTGCTCCGCCGCTGTTCAATCGCCAGTCTTTCCTGTCGAACCGTTCGAAGGTTCCAAAGAAAAAGGTCTTGTTCTTGTGAATGGGACCGCCCAGGCTGAATCCGTAGTCCCAGCCGCGATCCTTTGCCTTCGGGATTCCCTGGTTGTCGTTGGTCCAGGTGTTGGCATCGAGAATCTCGTTGAGGCCGTAGGTGAATGCGGATCCATGGAAGACGTTGCTTCCCGATTTAAGGCTGAAATGCATAAGGCCGCCACCGGTGGTGGCGCCTGCCGCATCGATGCCGCTGGTCTCGGCCTGCAATTCTTCCACGGCCTCCATGCTGGGGCCGCCATCCATTGAGTCGCCGCGAATGTTCGATGTGCCCGAGGTCCCGTCGATCGTGTAGTCCTTGACGAACCACTGTCCGCCGTTGACGACCGCGCCGTAGGGCGAGCTCTCGAGCGAATAGCCCGGAGTGATCTGCACCGCGAAGTCCTCAATAAAACGGCCGCCGCCATAGATGCTGAGCGGGAGCTGGTTGACCACGTCGGCTTTCATGTTGGTGCCCACCGATGCGGTGTCCATATCCAGGATGGGCGCAGCGGTGGTAACGGTGACCGTCTCGCTCGTGGAGCCCACCTTAAGGGGCACTTCGACGCGGGCCACTTCAGTGGAGTTCAGGATGATATTGGGCCGCACGAAGGTTTCAAATCCATCGCGCTTGACCTGGAGCGTGTAGGTGCCCGGGAAGAGGTTGGGAATGACGTAGTTCCCGTCGTCATTCGAGACCGTCGAAGTCGGCACGTTGGTGCCTGCGTTGGTGGCCGTCACCTGGGCGCCGGGCACGATTGCGCCGCTTTGGTCAGTTACGGTTCCAGTGATGGTGGCGCGATTCGCCTGCGACCATGCACCCTGGCCGGCGAGGAAAACCGCTACCGCCGCCAGAGCTGCGAATCTTGTTTTCACTGTCTGTTTCATAGAGCCTCCTCATTTCTCGACGTGGTACGTCACGCGAAGCGCACGTTCGTTTTGTTGCTTCGTTACTTATTCAGTCATTGCCGGCCGCCAGAGTCCGTAGAGCCGCTTTTGTCTTCGAGCCGCACTTCGACCATCCCCACGGCTCCCGGCGTCAGCACAATTCCATTTGCGTCGGCTTGCGAGCCGGCGACGCGTTCATTTGCAGAGTAGAAGAGCGTAAATCGTCCATTGCCTTCATCAATCAGGCCCAGCGGCGTCCTCACTTCGGTGGCCCAGATGCCGCCGCCCTTTTGGACTATCAATTGCCGGCCGCGGTTCCAGGAAACTCCATCGCTCGAAAACGTGTATCCGACCGAGTTCGGTTTGTGATTGTCGTAGACGGCGATGTAGCCGCCATCCGCGAGGCGCGAGACGATCGGATTCTCAATAAAGGTGGGTTCTACCGTGAGCGGGTTCAACTCTGAGCAGCGCTTCCACGGTCCGCCAATTCGAGGAGCCTGAGCCAGCCCGACCTGCCACCGCGTAATGGGCAGGCTCTCGGTTCTTGCGCTGCCGTAGAGGGCATACCAGCTCGTGCCGGCCTTGTAGGGAAAGAACGAGTCGGTTCCCTGCAGGCCTTCCCACGAGTCCGAGTCCTTGCCGCGCTGGAGCACGATGCCCACGTCCTTATATGGCCCTCCGATTCCCTCTCTCCCCGGCGTTTGTGAAACTGCGCGCCAGATGCGTCCCTCGTGATTGGTCAACCATTGCTTTGGCGTATCGGGCGCTGCCTGGTACGCCACGTAAAACAGGTTCCAGCGGTTCTTGTCGTCGTCGAAGACCGGCATCGGCGACCACAGCGCCGCACGCTGATCGTTGCCGGTAAAATCTCCGCTTGACTCCAGCAGCGTGCCGATCCGCTGCCAGTGCTCACCGTCGCTGCTCGTCCAGTACGCCAGCTTCATCCGCACCCAGTGGGGGTCACCAACCATCTCGGAGGTAAATAGGTGATAGGCACTGTCCTGCTTGATTACTCTTCCGCCTTCGAACCCGTATTTGTTGCTCTCGGCCCCCGCCGAATGCGTGGTTAGTACCGGATGGTCGAGCTGGCGCGTAACAACCAACTCCCGTCCCGCGGCCTGCGGACGACCAACGCCCACCGCAAGAAACAGAACCGCAAGGCACTTGAGCGAGTTCGTCGCTGCCGGCGTCATCTTACCTCAATCTCCTCAAGCCCCGCGTGACCTTGCCCGCAGACCGCCGCCACCCCCTGCCGATTGGCGAGCGTTCGCAACGCAAGAACGCATTTTCCCAGGCCGCCACTGGTTGTAGGCGCTCGAAAACACGATCAACAAGGTAATCGAGGTTATGCACTGCGTTAACGACCCCGGCAACTGCATCGGGAGGACGAAAACAAGCGTAAAGACTTGGTGCGCTTGCTGATCGCGCACTCCGATTGCCGATTGCCCGCAGCACTCGGAGTCCTGTCCGACAGGCAAAGACCAAACTGGCGTTGATTTTGAGGTGCCTGGAGGGGTGTTTGCAGTCCAACAAGAGACACAAATAACCGGAATTAACGGTCCGGATAACCGTTAGCACCTGCAGGAGCGGGTGCATGGACAGTCCTTGACACCGACTATAATGGCGGATTACGTTGAATCTCGCTAAAGAGAAGTGCTTCGTCCTACTTGTTTTGCGCTTCCCTGCTCGGGATCTCGAAGTGGTTCAACACCCCAATCCGGCCAGTGGTTTCTCCACCTACGAAAAGCGCGAGGAACTTCGCCGGGTTGTACAAAGCAAGCTGTTTGCAAGCTCACCCAAAAAGATCCGGTTTCTTGAGTTCATTGCCGAGCAGACCTTCCAGGGCAACAGCGAGAAGCTCAACGAGTACCTGATCGGCACCGAGGTCTACGACCGGGGCGCCGATTTTGACCAGCAAAAGGATCCGATTGTCCGCGTTCAGGCGCACGAGATCCGCCGCCTGCTGAAGAGATATTACGAGGAAGAAGGCCAGGGCAGCCTCATCCGCATGGAGTTGCCGGCCGGCCACTACGTGCCGGTCTTTACTCGTCTTGAGCCGGAAAACGGCGTCGAAGCTGTGTCTGCGGCGCCGGCAGCGGCCGTTAACGCTGAAACTGCATTGGTTCCGCAACGATCGAGCCGCGTTCTTGTTGCGCTCATCATTATTCTGGCGGCGTTGTGCGCGGCGCTTAGCATTCAACTCAGCCGGCGTGGCGCCTTGGCTACCGGACAAGCACCGGCCCAGCACACGGCCTCCGCGTTGCCCGCGAATCTCGATTGGTTCTGGCATCCCTTCCTTCCTCCCGCAGCGGCTCCGCTCATTGTCATCCCCAACCATCCGATACTGCGCGCGGCGCATGGGGGCGACAGCGAGCAGACCATCGCCTCGGGTCACGAGATTCCCAAGAACAGCCTGCCCGAGTTTCGCGATACGATTCACTTCCGCGAACTCAAGCGCTTCATCTTCGTCCCATCGCTCACTGACTTTACCTCAGTGGGAGAGACGATGGGCCTGGTGGATTTGTGCGAAATGTTCTTCCACATGGGCGACGGGTGTGAGGTGCGGCAGTCGCGGCTGCTCGATTTTGAGCAGATCAAGGACAACAACGTGATCCTGCTCGGCGGCAATCAATCGTGGAGCGGGCGTGTGTTTTTGAATGTGGAGGGATTTCATTTCCAGGACGGCGTCATCATCAATCGCAGCCCGCAGCCCGGCGAAAAGCCCCTCTACAAGCCGGAGTTCGACCCGGTAACCAACGAGCTCACGCGCGACTACGCGCTGGTTCTCATGCTCCCCAACGAGAAGAAGGAGAACCGCGTTCTGCTCATTTATGGCATTTACACGCAGGGCTCGCAGGCGGCCATCGAATTCCTGACCAGCCCAGAGAAGATGGCCCAACTGCACAACGCCCTCGCCGCGCTGTCACCGGATCGCAAAACGATTCCGCCTTACTTCCAGGTTCTGCTCACCACCACGGTCGAGAATGCGGTACCCGGCGACACGTCCATTGTGACCTTGCGCGCGGTGACCCACTAGACCGCGTGGTTCGGGGGTGCCTGGGCAGGGGGGCAATGCTCGATTAACTCAGCCAATTCAACCAGCATGGAAGCAGGAAGGGCCTGTAGCTCAACGGTTAGAGCAGGGGACTCATAATCGTACATAATTGATTTTGCACTACTTAGCAAGAATTTGCACGACCCCGCGTGGACGCGCAAAAGACCCGTTGAATCAGTATCTTGTGATTGGATTTGGGTCCGCTCTGTTCCGCACCCGCATGCAGCCATTTGCAAATCGAACCGGCACCGGTTTTGCGCATGGTCAGCGCCTGCGCTGCTCGATGGGTGAGGTAGTTTCGCCCTCACCGCGAGCAACTGGCAAAGAAGTGAAATGCTTCCACTCTTTACTGGCCAGGATTTTCTCCAGCGACCGAGAATCAACATACACCCGAGGTGCACCCGGATTATCGAGCCTGCGGAATAGTCCGGCGCCAGTCAATGGCAATGTGAAGAATGAAGGATGTGGAGTCGCAGTTAATGCCTGGTACACCCACGGAACGCTGGTCGCGTCCTCTGGGGTGGGAGGAAGATACATTCTCGATCGTATGTTGATCCCTCCGGGCATAGAACTTGAATTCGAATACGGCCAATGCAGCATGAAGCATCAATGAGGATTGCTTGTAGGCTACGAATCACTGTCTGGACAGATTTCAGCAACGTACGTTTCTATTGTGATTCGCAAGATTCGGCTTGACTACCACGAAGACCGGAGTCATTTGGGCTGGATCCCGAGGGCCGCGAATCGACCAACGGTGAAAGCACGAAGAGCAAGGTTATCTGCATACCAAAGCTCGGGGCCTACCGTGCTCATGGTTAGGCCTCGCTCGGCCCAAGGCTCTTCATTTCAGATTGCCCGAAAGTGTGCACAGGACTACTTTCAAAGGTCATCGGCTTCGACTTTTGTGTTATTTGAGAGATTTTTTCCCCTGGGGCACTAGAACCGCATGACAGACACGCCGATAGATAGCCCGCAGTAACCACCTGCTCCTGATAACGATTCTGGACCTCTTACGTAGACGGAAGCGGTTCGGTGCAGGCGGAATTCGGTATAAGGAGCCTCTCACATGAGTATCACCGTTTTGAACAACGTCTCCTCGCTTGTCGCGGAGAATGCAGTATCCAACACGCAGGCTAACCTGCAGAACACCCTCACGCAACTCTCAACCGGCCTGAAGATCAACTCGGGAGCCGATGACCCGGCGGGTCTGTCAATCGCCGAAGGCCTCGGCGCGAACATCGCAGCCCTCACGCAATCCAGCCAGAACGCATCCGATGGCGTTGGTCTCCTGCAGACCGCGGACGGTGCGTTGTCGCAGGTGACCACGCTGCTTAACCAAGCAGTTACAATCGCCACAGAAGCCGCCAACGGCGGTCTGACGACCGACCAGGCGACGGCCGCCGACACGGAATTTCAGTCGATCCTGAGTGAAATCACCCAGATCGGCTCAACCACGAACTTCAACGGAACGGCCGTCTTTAGCGCGACCCCTCAGACAGTGTTCACCAGCGATGGCACCGCAGCCGGTGCGACCACCACTTCCACAACCACGGGCGTTCTGTCTTCCACGTCGCTCGGTTTGAACGCTGACGCTCTGACCTCCACCGCCAAGGCTGCTACCGCCTTGACTGACATCACGGCAGCTATTGCGACCGTTGCAGCGACTCGCGGCACTATCGGCGCCTCGATCAACCAGCTGACCGCCGACACCAACGTCGAAAACACCGAAGTGCAGAACCTGACCAGCGCGCAGAACGGCGTTCAGAACGCCGATATCGCCAAGGTTACCTCGAACCTGTCACAGTACAACGTACTGGAACAGACCGGTTTTGCCGCCCTGCAGCAGTCTCAGCAGGCCTCGCAAAACGTTCTCAAGCTCCTCCAATAAGACTCTCAACCACCAACCAACCAACAGCGGTGACGCCCTCACAGACGTCACCGCTTTTCTCTGATTACTAGTGAACGACATCGCCGAAAATGCCGATAGTGTGGTGCGCCTGGTTGCGGAATAATGATATTCAATAGCAGCTCGCCATTTCAAAGGAGCACCCGATGGGCACTGTTTCGTCATTAAGCTCGCTTCTCGATTCCAGTTCAAACTCAATCGACCTCAGCCAGATTTTGGAAGCGGCAATGGGCGCCTCGACGCCTGGCATCGATGTGAACGAAGCCGTCAGCTCGGCGGTAACTGCCGCTGAGGCGCCGGAGAAGAGCTGGGAGACACAGGAATCGACCCTGCAGAGCCAGACTTCGGCGCTGGACCAGATTCAGACCGATGCCGAGAGCCTCGACAGCGACATGCAGTCCCTCAACAGCCTGATTGGACCCCTGTCGGCGAACGACGTCACCTCATCGGACTCCAATGTGGTGACAGGATCGGCGGCGGCCGGCGCAGCCGCCAGCCAAAATGTGGTTGTCGTCAATAACCTGGCGACCACCGATACCTGGTCGTCCAGCACCGTGGCAAGCAGCACAGCCGCGCTGCCTTCCGGCGAGTCTTTCACCATCACTACCAGCAGCGGTTCGGATACCATTACCGTTGGCAGCAACGGAGTAAACACGCTCAGCGATCTGGCCAGTGCCATCAACAGCGCGGACCTGGGAGTCAAAGCCATTATCATCACGGATGCCAGCGGCTCGCGGCTGTCCATCGTAAGCAGTTCGTCGGGCAGCGCGGCCAACTTCGCGGTAACATCATCCGATGCTACGGACTTCGGCTTCACTGAGGCAGTAAGCGGACAGAACGCCTCGCTGACTGTGAACGGAATTCCGATTTCGAGTGCGTCAAACACGGTGACTGGCGCCGTGCCGGAGCTGACGCTGAATCTGCTTAGCGCGAGCCCAGGGACACAGGTTACGCTTTCGGTTTCTCCCGACACCTCGCAGGCGTCTACGGCCATCAACCAGTTTGTCTCCGATTACAACACTCTGATTTCGGCGCTGAACACCCAGTTCACCTACACATCCGGCTCGGGCCAGGGTGTACTTGCCGACGATCCGACGGTGCGCAACCTGCAGACGGTTCTGCTGGGAGCTGTGGACTACAGCTATACGCCGGCGTCAGGCACTACCACAGTGCCGAACCTCACTTCTCTGGGCATCACCGTGCAGAAGGACGGCACCCTGAGCGTAAACAACACGCAGTTGCAGAATGCGCTCCAGAATAACTTCAGCGATGTGCAGTCGTTCTTTCAGGGCTCCGCTCTCAACGGCTTCGCCAATTCGCTCGATCAGCAACTGACCAACTTCACCAGTCCGGCAGACGGCGCATTCACCGTCGACTTGCAGAGCGTGAGCACCGAGATTTCGGGACTCCAGACCGACGTCACGAATTTCCAGACGAACGTGATAGGCCCGCTGCAGACAGAGCTCCAAAGCGAGTACAGCGAGGCTGAAATCGCGCTGCAGCAGTTGCCCGCCGAGATCCGCAACATCGACGCGGAACTGGGAATGAACAACAACAGCAGTAACGGCTAAAGCGGAGGCAGAGATGAGTCCCAGTGAATCTGTATATCGGCAGACGGCGGCCGCGGGCTCTGACGGCTTCGGCTTGATGATTGCGCTTTACGACACCCTGGCCGGCGATCTGCGGCGCGGGGCCGAAGCCGAGCGGCGCAACGATATTGCCGAGCGCTCCAGACAACTGAACCATGCTCTTATTGTTATAGGGTTTCTCGAGAACCAGGTGAACAAGGGGACCGAGGGCGAGCTTTATCGGGCGCTTATCGCCTTCTACAGGCGGCTTCGGCGCAGAATACTCGAGAGCCAAGCGAAGCGATCACCCGAGATCCTCGAACAGGAAATGGCGCAGGTGCTGAAGATTCGCGCCACGTGGCAGAAGCTCCAGATGCGGAACGAGCCGCCTGCGGCGCATCTCCCGCCGGTTGCCCGGCAGACTTATCCAGGGTTGACGTCGCTCGCTGAATCGCGGAATTCGATGAACTGGTCAGCGTAAGCTGGCTGCTGAAATCTTCAAATAAGAGCAACCCCCATCACTCAAAACACTTCGCCGGCACGAGCTATCAAGGAGCCTCGTACCGGCGTTTTTGCTATTTCTTATGAAGGGGCGACGAGGTAGTTGAGCAGGGTATTGGGAAGGACCTTTGCGGCGGCGGCCAGGATGGCGCTATTGTCGGTCTCGGCCTGGCTCAATTCAGTGGCGGCCGTGGCCTCGTCCACTCCCACGAGGTTGTTCTGTTGCGTAGTCAGCGAGACCGTATCCTGTTGCAGAAAGCTCTGCTGCGAGTTGAGCTGGGTTTCGGCATTTGCATAGAAGCCCTGCTGAACGCCCAGATAGTTGATGGCTGAGCTTACGGCACTCGTTGCCGAAGCGATATTGGAACTGCTTCCGCTTGACAGAGCGGTGTAGAGCGAATTCAGCGCGCCAATCACGTTATTACTGGAGTTCGAGAAAACCTGGCTGCCCGGCAAGTTGGTCTGGACGCTCAGGCCGTCGCCCACTTCAACCGAATTCGTATCGTTGGTGCCGTTGTAAGCGTAGCCCGTGGATGACGACGAATCCGGTGTGTAGGGTTCGACGGATGAATCTGTTCCGCCGAAGAGATACGAGCCTGCATATGTGGTATTAGCAGAGGCGACCACGCTCGCAATAATCCCTTGTACTTGCTGCGCAAGGTCCTGGAGTTGATCGCTCGATGTGGTTCCATTCGCCCCCTCTGTGCCCAGAGAGACGGCTTGGGTAAGCGATGACACCACGTTGCTCAGCACGGAACTGGCGGATTGCACGGCGTTCAGTTCGCTGCTGATGTTCTTGGTGTACTGATCCACATTGCCCGTTTCGAGCGTGTTCTGAACCATCTGCGCAGCCGCTGCCGGGTTATCAGACGGTTCATTGACGCTCTTGCCGGTCGACACCTGCTGCAGCAGCGTGTTCAGCGTGTTCTGGCTCTGGTTAAGGTCGGCCAGAATATCGGGAACGGTATTGGGGTTGACGCGCATATCGCTTAGTAACTCTGTGTGGAGCCCATATCGAGGGTCACGGTGCTGAGATCCTGAATCGTGCTTACGATGCGAGCTGCGGCTTCGTAAGCGGTTTGAAAGCGGATGAGATTCGTGGTTTCCTCATCAATACTGACGCCGGAGACCGAGCTCTGCTGATTGGTCAACTGCGTCAGACTCTGACCCACCGCGGTCGATTCCGCACTGGCATTGGAGGCGGCGTTTCCGACCTGGAAGACCAGGTTGGCATAGGCATTGGCCGGAGTCTGGCCCGAAGGGAGCGCATTGTTCACCGCGGCCGAAAGGTTAGCAACGTTTCCGCCGCTGCCCGACGAACCATCGGAACTGATCGCGACCTGTGAACCGCTCGTCAGCGCAACCGAGATGCCTGCGGCCGCTGAACCACTGGACGGAATAGTGAAGAAAGCCTGCCCTTTGTTTCCGCTCGAGTCGTAGCCCGCTTTCTGGGCAGAGTTGAAGCTCGCCGCGAATTGACTGGCCAGAGTGTTGAGTTGCGTCAGGAACTCGGGAACAACCTGGTCGCGAATCGCGATCGCGCCGCCCAGTTGGCCGCCCTGGATCGACGAAGTGATGTCGTTGCCGTTTGAATCCAGAACATGCTGGAATCCATCGCTTCCCGTCACCGTCTGCAGGCTGAAGCTCTGGCTCCCCATCACCAGCGGCGAGCCATTGCCGGTGGTGATCACCTCACCCTCGCTGCTCTGCGAAACCGAGATGCCGGTTAGTTGCGAAAGCTGAAGAACGAGCTGGTCGCGTTGATCCTCGATCGTTCCGCCATTGGTTTGGGAATTGCCGGGCTGCGAAAGCTGCTGATTCAACTGCGCGATCTTCTGGCTCAGCGAGTTGATCTGGGCCACTGTCTCCGTGACCTGCTGATCGGCCTGGGATTGCTCGCTCTGGAGACCATTGGCGGCGGTGTTGAACGATTCCGCCAGGTTCTGTCCCGCTGAGATAACGTCTTGCTGCTCCACAGAGTTGGAAGGAGTCGCCGATAACTGGGCTAGGCTCGAAGAGAACGCCGTCAACTCGTTGGCAAGGTCGTTGCCAGACGAGGAGAAGTAGTTCTGAATCTGCTGAAGGCTCGACGATTGCGTGTCTGCACTGCTTTGCAACGAAGTCTGTTGCTGGATCTGAAGATTGAGCAGCTCGTCGCGTACGCTCTGGATGCCTTCAAGTGTGACGCCGCCGCCGCTTACTGAAGTGGCATTGACGTTTTCTTCGTTCTCGCCTAATTCAACCACCTCCCGCGTATAGCCGGGAGTGTTCGCGTTGGCGATATTGTTGCTTGTCGCGTCAAGCGCAGCCTGGGTGGCGTCCAGAGCCGTCATGCCCGTCAACAGCGAAGTGGTCAAGCCTCCCATCGCGAATCCTCCCGATCAGGCCGGCTTTGATCGTTCGGCCCTTGCCCGGAAGCCTCCTTGATTTGACCTCGATAGGAACTGAACAGCAACGCCATCATTTGAGCCGAGCGGCTGGAGTGCATCAGCAAAATAGAGTAGCGTTGGTTGAGCCTCTTCAGTTCTCCGGTTGCGTCGCCGATCTGGCGCTTGATTTCCGGGTCCAGCGACTCGGCACTGCCGGCCTGCTGCCGTGAACTCTCGGCAAATTGCTGAGAGGAACTGGAAAGCCGAAGGCAGAGGGATTGCTGCGTGGCGACGCTGTCTTCAAGCTCCGGCAGGTCGTTCCGCGCAATGGCCTGCATCGCGCGATCGAGCTCAAAAGCAAGCGCACGCATCAGCTCGAGGTGCTCTCCAGCCGTAATGATGCGAGTTCGTAGCTCAGCCACCAGCATTTCGCGCCTGTTTTAGTACTAAAGCAGTGTGACGACACGCTCGAATCAAGCATGTTCGTCGATCATCGCGCCGGCGATCTGGTCCGGATCGATCTTGTACTGTCCGCTGTTGATCGCTTGCTGCAGGCTTTCAACTTTGCCCTGGCGAACTTCGGGCGAATTCATCGCCCCGCTCACAAGCGAAGCGATCGACCCGGCGCCGGAGGCAAGAGTGGCGTGGTCCACTTCCCCGGTTGCATCGGGGACTGAAGATTCCTGCGCCTTTACCTGCTTTGGGTCCGCCAGACTTTCTGCCTGGGTGGCTGCCGTGTTGTAAAGATCGATTCTCATTTTGCTTTCATCCTTTATTCCACTCCCTATCGGCACTTCGCAGGCTGGAATTCAGCTTGCGCATCAGTTTCCGCCCGACTTTTTCACCGCTGGAGCCTCAGTCTGCTCCGGCGCGCTGGCCTTCTCTGCCGTGGCATGAAGGGCCTTAGCGATCATCTTCGCAATCCCGATCCCACCTGAAGCCGCCAGCGAATCGGCAAGCGATTGCACCCCTAAACTCATCATCTGGCTGCGTTGAGCCCCATCTTCGCCATCATCGGCGCCGGGAACGGTCGCAAACGACTGCTCAGCCTGCTGCAGCCACGTGCTCAACAGCATGGCCTCGAACTCCCGAGCGCTTTTGTCGATCTTCGCATCTTGGTTGGCGTTCACGGCAGAATTCGACTGTTGCAGGATTTGATTCATCCTGTTCTGCTGTAGGCCAGCCTGCGCCGTCAGTATACTCGTGGCTGCTACTGAAGAAGCCATTTACTGCACCTCCAGATCTGCCTGCAAGCCGCCTTCAGCCTTGATGGCCTGCAGGATCGCGACCACATCCCTGGCCGTAGTCCCGATCGCGTGAAGTCCGTTCACCAACTCTTCAACGTTGGCGCCGTCGTCAAGCCGCATTGTCTGAGCTGCGCTGTCGCCGGCAGTCACGTTCGTTTCCGGAACCAGGGCAGCTGCCGGCCCCTCCAGCGTTGCGCCTCCGCCCTGTCCCCCGCCTGGATTGGAGGCGCCGTTTCGCGCCTCGTCCTGCCTGACTTGCCCGCCTCCGCGGCCGCTTTCCGGACCACCCCCGCGGGGCAGACCGTGCCCGCCTGTAACATCGATGCCCGGGACCGGCGCGACCGCATATGAGGTGACAACCTCAATGGATAAGTTGCCATGGATCACCGAGACCGGCGTGAGTTTGACGTCTCCGCCCAGCACAATCGTCCCGGTTCGCTCGTTGACCACGATCCGCGCGGGGGTATGAACAACGAGTGAAAGGTTTTGCACGCGCGAAATGAGAACCGGCACCGAAGATTCGCCTGCCTGCGCGACTTCAATGTCGATGCGGGTGCTGTCGAGCGCCGATGCAACCGCTCTTCCAAAGTCCTGGTTGATTGCATCCGCAATCTGACGCGCAGTGGTGAAATCGGGGTTGCGCAGAAGCAGCGAGATCGTCTTGAAGGAGTGCAGATCGACTGCCGTATCGCGCTCCACGATGGCGCCGTCAGAGATAACACCGACCGTAGGCGTGTTCACCTGTTTCCCGTTCGCGCTTCCGCCGGCCGAGTAGCCGCCGACCACCAACGGCCCCTGGGCTTCGGCGTAGACCTGTCCATCCGGACCATGCAGCGCGCTCATCAGGAGCACCCCACCCTCAAGACTCTTGGCATCGCCCACTGACGAAACCGTGACGTCGACCCTGGCACCGGGACGCGCAAATGGGGGGAGCGTCGCGGTGATGAACACGGCCGCCACGTTCTTCACTTCAACCGTTCCAGGCGTGATCAGCACCCCCATTCGCTGCATGGCGTTGGCCAGCGTCTGTACGGTGAAGTAGGTCTGCTGGCTGTCGCCGGTGCGGCTCAGCCCAACGACCAGTCCGTAACCGACCAGCATGTTGTCTCTCACCCCTTGCACGGTCGTGATATCCCGAACCAAAACGCTCCGATTGGGAGTGGCTGCGAACGCGGACTGGGCCAGCGCAGTCAAAACGGCGACTGCGCAGAGCGTGAACGCCGCTGCGCGAGGGCCGAACTTCGATGCTGGATATGGAGATCTCATCTTTTTCAAAAACTGAAGAGCTTGAGGATTGCACGAGCGATGGGGTTCACCTTGCGCGTGCTGTCAGAGATGATCCCCTTACCCTTCATTTCGATTTCAAGACTGCCCAGCGAGGACGATGGCACCGAGTTAGACGGCCCGATGTCGTTGGGGCGAACCACGCCGCGAATGATCACATCCTCGTGCTCGTTGTTCATGAAGATCTTGCGCTGCGCTTCCACAACCAGGTTTCCGCTGGGCAGCACTGCGATCACTTGCGCGGTCAAGCTGGTCTGGAATGTTGTGCTGGAGTCTGTTGCCCCCGATCCTTTCAGGGTGGTTGAAGAGTTGCCGGCGAAAATCGGATTCACTCCGCTGGTCTTCACGTTGCCCGCAAGTCCGGTGATGCCGGTACTGGTCTGAAATGCGCGGGAAGTGTTCACGTCGCCGTTCTGTGCGGCAGTGGTCTGCACCGCGACAAGAATGATCAGCGTGTCGTTGACCCGCTTCGCCTTGTAGTCAGTGGAAACGTCGTTGAGTTCGCCCTCGGGCTGCCATAGGCTTCCGACGGTATGGGATGTGGACGTGTTGGCGACTTCCTGAAGCTTGGCAAGGTATTCAGCGCGCGCCTGCGCTGGAGTGTCCTTCTTCTTTGCCGCCCACGCGTTCGCTGTCGAAGCCACGCAGAGCACCAGCGCCGCGCAGCAAAGCAGCTTCGAATTTCGATTCCAGCCGGAACGCTTCACAGGGAGCCCTCCAGCAATCCTTGATCCGCCACGCGAACCATGTAGATCTTATGACGATCGATGCTCGTTGCCCGGATGGTCTGGCCGACCGATCCGTTCTCGAGGCAGATCACGGTGAACGTAATGTGAACGTGCGTTCCATCCAGGCGAAGCGTTGCCTTTGAACCGTCATGCACGGCAATCGCCTTTGGCTGGTTAACGGGGATTGCAGCCGGAATTCCCTCCTCGCCCGCGTCCAGACGCACCGTCACGACGAACGGGAGACACTGCTGTTGGCTGGCGCACTCGAGGCGCACAGCCGCGCGGCGATCGTCGAGACGTTCGATGGTCTTCACTTTGAGTTCGGGATTGGCTGTATTCGCCACAGCGTTCGAGAGCAACGTCAGCCGATCGACCGAGACGGGCAATCCCCGCTGATTCAGAGCCGCGGCAACCTGCTCCGCGGTGATCGCGCTCCGGCCAGCCGCTTCAGCAAAGGGGAGCGATGCGACGACGAAGACCGCGCAGGCGAAAATGGTTGCACTCCGCATCATTGCCAATCCTCTACTGAGCCAACTGGTTCAACTGCTGAAGCATCTCGTCGGCCGCCTTGATCACACGCGAATTCGATTCATAAGAGCGTTGCGCGAGAATCATGTTTACAAACTCGTCCACGACGTTGACGTTTGACTGTTCGAGCATGCCCTGCTGAATCGAGCCGAGTCCTTCAGAACCACCGGCCGTGCCAACAACCGGCTCGCCTGAAGCTGTGGTGGGCAGATAGATGTTGTTCCCAATGCTGTTCAAACCGCCGGGATTCACGAACATCGCCAACTGGATTACGCCCACTTGCTGCGCCTGGGTCTGGCCCGGCAGCGAAACACTCACTGTGCCGTCACGGCCAATGGTTACGCTGGTGGCCGCGGCGGGAATGTTGATCGCCGGCTGCAAAGTGTCTCCATTTGCCGTCACCAGGTTCCCTTGCGCGTCGGCCTGGAACGAACCCGAGCGCGTATATCCGGTCTGACCGTTGGGCTGCAGGATTTGAAAGAAGCCGAGTCCCTGAATTGCCAGATCGAGAGGATTGCCAGTGCTGCTCAGTTCCCCCTGCGTCTGCATGATCTCAGTGTTGCCGGGACGCGTTCCCAGGCCGATCTGCAGGCCTGAAGCCACGGTCGTCTGCTGCGTGGCCGCTGCACCCGGCATGATTTCGTTTTGGTAAATCAGGTCGGAAAACTGCAGGCGGCGGGCCTGGAACCCCGTCGTGCTCGAGTTGGCAAGATTGTTGGCAATGTTGTCCAGGTTCAGTTGCTGGGCGGTCATGCCAGTTGCGGCGGTATAGAGCGCATGAAACATCCTCGAATCTCCTTCAGCTCACCTTCGGCAGTTCCTGCGTTGCCGTCTTATCAATTTCAGAGTTAAACATCGAAAGAGCGCGCTGCATCATCTCGGCCGAGCGCTGAGCCGTTACCAACTCCACCATACCGAAGATGGGGTTGACGTTAGAGCTTTCAAGCATGCCCTGGCGCACATCGGACTTCGTCGAAGTTTCCGCTGTATCTGCGGGCGCGGAGTAAAAGGAGTTACCCATGCTGGTGAGCTTTGTTCCGGCAGGGAACTCAACCACGCGAATCTTGCCGGTCACGGCGCCGTTCGATGAAATGGTGCCATCGGCGCTGATTGAAACCGAACCAGGCAGCATGGTGATGGCGCCACGCTCGCCCATCACCGCGTCGCCGGTTGCCGTCACCAGTTGTCCCTGTCCCGATACCTCGAAGCTGCCGTTGCGGGTATACACTGTGCCGTTCGCGGTTTGCACTTCAAAGTAGCCTGGTCCTTGAATCGCCAGGTCGAGATTGTTGCCCGTCTTCTGGAGCGCTCCCTGACTCAAATCGAGTTCGGTCCCGCCCATCACTCCATAGTCATTGATGGCGCGATCGAGCGCAGAATCGTCGGCGGCGCCGGCACCGGCTAGGACCGACTTGAAGACATTCTTCTCTCCGCGATAGCCGACGGTGTTTACATTCGCCAGGTTATTGGCAATCGTATCCAACTCCTGCATCCGAGACACAAGCGCGGTGCACGCGGCATAGTACCCACTGTCCATTCAGCCTCTTTGCCAGTGGAACATGCACGGTGCGTGCCAAATGAACAGGCAGGAATTGCCGGGAAAATGCCGTCCCGGAGGGCCTCAAACGGCACTTGCATGAGGGAACGATGAGAACGTGGGCAGCAGGCGGGATCTTCATGCTTCCCGCTCTCATCGGAAAACAACCTGGCTACGCGGAAGTCAGGCGCGGAAGCGAAGAACAGCTATCCCCGAACGCGGACAGGCGCCTTGACATTAAGCTCATTCAGCGGACACCATGCCCAGGTCCGATTGGCGGCATCGTGAGCGGCCGCAATCATGGCTGTCCACTCACAGTTCTTCCCCGGCATATAAGCTTCGTAGAAGTAGCCCTTCAGAAAGTCCGGGAAGGACCAGCGCACGGCCATTTTGAGCGCGGAGAGCGCATAATCGCCCGCAAGGTCGCTCCGGCCCCAACCAAGAACTCCGGGCAAAGCCCCTATATCGTGCAGCAGGCCGACGAGATATGCCTCGGAAGGGTTGAATCCGTATTTCTCGTCGGCGAGCCGTTGGCAATGCTTGGCAATCTCAGTCGAGTGGCCCCACATTTCAATGATGTCGTCGTAATCCCCGGTCTCAGTGCGCACCCCATGCATGGCCGAACGCATGCATGCCTCAATGCCGATATCCGCGATGCAATCCTCGATTCGCCCGGGCCGGTCGTCGGAGTCGCCGTACTCCAGGCCGATCAACCGGAGTATCAGGATCGTGGCGCCGACATCGGACAGCACCGCCTCGCAGAATCCGTTTAGATCCACTGACTCCGCGTCGCGCTGAAGATCCATCACCAGTAGGGTTTCAGGCAGGACCGGCACCTGGGGGAGATTGTCAGCGATTTCACTCTGGAAAGACGAACGAGAAGCCACACTTCGCCTGGCGGCAAAGAAGTCGATTACGCGAGAGTTAGGCACGGCCCCACCCCTTCGCGCACTTATCGGCATTTGCGCCGGAATGTTCTAGAGCCTGTTATTAACTTTCGCGCAGGCGGTTTTGGGAGCGCTTTTCCCTGGTTCCAGGAGCGATGAGCGACGCATACAAGGAGGTCGCCACGAAAAGCGCCCATGGGTGGATATCGGATGTCTGCCGGCGACGAGCTATTCGCCGCGGCGGAATATCGGGAAAACTGACCCCAGCCCAAAGGATTGTGGCGTGAATCCGGGGTCCAAGGCGAAGGGTGGCTCGGATGGCCGAGGTCAATGAGGTGAAAATCGCGGCATACTTTGTTGTCGCGTCTCCACCCTAGGGACGAGGACCGGCCCGTGGGGACCCCGGCTCTGGCGCGATTTTCACAAGCAAAGGGTCCCCGGCGCGTGATTCTGACGCGCTGGGCAGAATGCTGCAAACCGGAGAGTCAATAGCGGGCTCTAGCCCAGAGCTTCAGTCACTTTTGTTGCAATTGAGGAAAATCTTGCTTCCGCTCCCTGCGATGCAGAACTGGTCGCGAAAATCGCATCCATCGTGTCCCAGTTTCCCGCAATCCTGACCCATATCCAGGATTTGCAACGGGCAAACCTGGCTTCGGCGCCAGGTATCTGAAAGGCGAAATCCGCCAGGCTCGCGGCAATCTGCGTGGCATCCGCCGGGTGGTCCGAAACCACCTCTTCATACCGTGGAAGAGACCTGAAGCCTGCGATCTGCTGATTGAATTCGGTCGGCGTAATGAAACATGGCTCCGCCCTGCATCCGGTGATCTGCTCGATGGACTGCAACAGGGTGTGCTCGACACGGTGCACAAATCCGAGCACCAGTCTGTTCCTTTCGAGGGAGAAGTGAATCGGAGCTGCCCAATGCGCTCGCAGCAAAGAGATTGGAAGATTAACCTCGACGGCTTTGTCAAAGGGATCAATACCAAGAGCGGGCTGACCCCATTGCACGCTGCGTGCCGCAGCCAGTTGCTTCTCGTTCACCCATTCCCGCTCCAGCAGGATGCGTTCGAGGGGCAAACCAGTGTTTCGCGCCTGTGCCGTCGCGCTCCGGAGCTGATCTTCGCTCACATAGCCTCTGGAGAGCAGAGCGAGCCCAAGCGACAGCCGTGGCTGGCGGGGCATTTCGACAACATATCCCGACGCAATCGGCGCCAAAATGGCGTGTGCGCCCCTGGCGAAGCAAGCGGGCGAGCAAAACCACTTTTCGCCGACTTGAACACCGTCGCGGCCGCTGGAACCAGTCTGAGCCGGCAGCTTCCTGTCACAAGTGGGCTCCGCACATACTGAGTGAACCCCTTTCCCGCCATGATCGAATGAAGGGAGAATGGATCGGAACGAAAGTCTCATGTTCATTGACTTCATCTGCCTCAATTGAGAAAGTGACTCTGTATGGACTGCGGAATTTCGGTAACGCGCATGCCGTAGTTGCCGTCTACGATCACTGCTTCGCCGCGCGCCACGAGCTTGCCATCCAGCAGTAGTTCCACCGGCTCGTTCACCTTGCGGTCGAGCTCGACGACAGAACCGCTCGCCAGGCCCAGAACCTCGCGCAGCGGCATCTGCCGCTGGCCAAACCGCAGCGATACGTTGAGCTCGACGTCCATCACCAGCTTGAGGTTGGCCGGGTGAACCGGAGCGGCGTCGTCTTCAGAATCGGCTCCTGCCGCAGCTGCAGCCGAAAGAGAATCGAGAAGAGCGCCGTCGAGGAATACGTGCACGGCGGAGCTGGATCTATCGCCTGCGGCGGCAAGCGGAACCATCCACGTTTCTCCGAATGCCAGTCCGGAAACAGCGTCGACGGCAAATTCAACCGGCCCGTACTGCGCAGCGAGGGCGTCGGTCAACGCCTGCATCGCTGAATCCACGGCAGCCTTCAACGTCTCGCCGTTGTCTTTGGCGGCGATATCACTTTTTTCGCGGGTTCGCGCTGCCAGTCGCGTAAGCAGCGGATCGTAAAACTCGATAAAGCACTCGCCGCTCAGATTGCCGCTGACCCCGATACGAAACTGCGCCGCCGCCTTTCCTTGCAGATCGTAAATGTCGCTGACCTCGAGGGAGAAGGAATCTCCGATGGCCAGGCTCAGCGCTGCAGACAGCGTGCCCGCAACAACTGAGACGAACTCGCGTCCCCGGTCGTTTCTTGCTTTTGCGTCCATTGATCCTATTTCCTTTCCCACGCTGCCGGCGCAATGCGGCGTCCAAGTTGCGCGGCCTTCTGTCCGCCATTCCGCACCGGCATAGCTTCAAATAATCCCAGGCCGCTTGCCGTGAGCATCCCCGGTGTCTTTACCGGCGCTCGCAGCTTTACTACGCTTCCCGGCTGCATTGCCACCACATCGCGGACCGATACTCTGAGGCCCGTGAGTTCGACGGCGAGATCGATATCGCAATCGAGAATCCGCTCGCGAAGCGGGGCTCCCGGGAGGTAACGCACAGCGCCCCGTTCCTGCGGCTGATCGAGCTTGATCTGCTGGATCAGCACGTTGAGAAACAACGTGGGGAACACGAAACGCAGCGCGCCCTTGACTCCCGAAACATCGATATCGAATCGCACGCAGGTCACCCTGTCATTCGGCGCCGAGCACTGAAAAAGCATCGAAGATTTGATCCGCTCAGCCGGAGAAAGAGAGCCTGGGGGCATGCGCCAGCCCAATTCCGCCTGCCTCACCACGAGCGCAGTCAGATCGGTCATGATCTCCTCTTCAATTTCCGAAAGATCGCGAACCTCGTTTACCTGACCGCCTATGCCGCCCAGAAGCAGGTCGACCATCGGAAAAACGAGATCAATGTCGTATTCGACGATCACGGTGCTAGGAACGTCGCTGAAAGTGAACGGCGCGATGTAGGTAAGCGGCGGAAGTTCGGCGACGTGCTCGTGCATTGGAATCTGATCGACCGCGCCCAACTTTACTTCAAGTTCGGTGCCCAGGAAGGCATCGAGCATGGTTGAAAGCTGACGCGCCATGGCCTCGTGGATAGAAGTCAACCCGCGGGCGTTGTCATTGGAAAGGCGGCCCGCCGCGCGGAAGTTACAGGGATGCACTGAGCGCTGCTTTTCGCCCTTCTTCTGTGCGATTTGTGGTGGACTTGTCGTCATGACCTGATCCTTTTTGTGCTACACGAATTGAGGATACTGTTCCAGCGCCGTTTGCTTCGGCGGCAATGCTTCACGATTCGGCAATTTGCTCTCCTCGACATGAGCGAGCATCTTGCGAAGTTTACCGATGGCCGAATCGCGGATTTGCGAGACACGGGAGAGCGCCACTCCCACCACCTTGGAGATTTCCTTCATCGTGAGTTCTTCCCGGTAGTAGAGCGAGAGAATCAGCTGCTCACGCTCGCTGAGCTGGCTGATCATCTCGGCGAGATGGGTACGCATTTCGCTCTTCAGACACAAGTCGAAGGGATCGTCGGAGTCGAGACTGGGCGCCGATTCGATCAGGTCGATCATTTCGGAGCCGTCGTCGCTTCGCGACACCTGCTGACCAGTCATGTGGAGGGCATCGAGTTGCGCGGTGATTTTGCGAAACTGGTCGGGGCTCATCTGCATTTCGTGAGCGATCTCCGATTCCGCTGGCGTGCGTCCGAGCTTTGACTCCAGACGTGCGGTCGCCTCGGCGATTTCGCGGCCCCTGCGCCGCATGAGCCGGGATCCCCAGTCGATTTCGCGCAAGCTGTCGAGAATCGCACCGCGGATGCGGAACTTCGCGAAGGTCTTGAACTGCGCGCTTTTTGCGGCATCGAAACTGCGGCTGGCCTCAATCAGCCCGATCACGCCCGCGCTGACAAGGTCCTCCAGGTCGACGTGCTGGGGAAGCCTGTCGCGGATGCGAGAAGCGATGTAGTACACCTGAGACAGCTCCTGCATTACGAGGTCTTCTGCACTGCAAGTCGGAGCGACACTGCCGGAATAGGCCATTTCCGCTGCCGTCATGGTTTCACCTCCTCAACTTCGAACATGGAAAACTTCTTTTTCATCGCACTGCTCCCAGCGACATCACTTGCGTCGTCGGCGGAATCTCCGACGGGGAAACGACAACGATTCTCGGAATGAACGGCTCCAGATGACGCCGCAGGTAGAAGCGGCCGGGCGATGAACATAGCAGCACCGGCGGCGTCAGGGTTAATTGATCGCCGAGCATGACCCGCAGCCCTTCGAGCACCCTGCGCGCCAGCGGAATCTGCAGCGCCGCCGCTGAGGCCAATGGCTGGTTCTGAGCCGAGGCGCGCACGCACTCTTCCTCAATTGAGCTGTCGAGCGTAACGACTCTCAGTTTCCCGCTCTCATCGAGCAAAGGCTTGATCAGCCAGCGCCCCAGTGCATGCCGGACAGCTTCTACCAGAACAACAGGGTTCTTGTTGATTGCCGCGGTCTCCACGAGAGTCTCGAGAATCGTGCCCAGGTCGCGAATGGAAACCTGTTCCCGCAGGAGTTGCTGCAGTACCTTCTGCACTTCGCCGAGTGTCATCAGCTTGGGAGTCAGTTCTTCAATCAGCTTGGGATGAGACTCACTCAGTCTGTCAATAAGGCGCTTGGTCTCGGAGCGCGTCAGAAGGTCGTGCGCATTCTGCTTGATCAGTTCCGATAAATGCGCCGCGAGCGCCGAGGTGTGATCGACGACCGCGTAACCGGCTGCGATCGCCTGTGCCTGCAGATCAGGAGTGATCCACTTGGCCGGCGAATTGAAGGCCGGCTCCCGTGTCTCCAGGCCGGACAAATCGCCGGGCTTGGGATTCGAGTTCACTGCCAGCAGCCGGTCGCGCTTCATCTCAGAACGCCCGATCTCCACGCCGCGCAGGTAGACCACGTATTCCTTGTCCTTCAGTAACAGGTTGTCGGTGATATGGATTGAAGGGATGAGGAATCCAAGCTGCTGCGCAAGGTTTTTACGCAGGGACTTGACGCGCGCAAGAAGCTGACCACCTTGCTTGACGTCGACCAGGGGCACCAGGCCAACGCCCACTTCGAGCATCAGGTCGTCGAGCTTCAGCGCCGCCTCCATGGGATCGAGTGCCGTTGGGCCACTTTTGCCCGCGGCGGCCTTTGCTTGGGCCGCAGCGTCCGGAACAGGTTCCGGCTTCATCTTCCAGGCGGCGAACATGGCTACTCCGCCAAGCGCGATGAACGGAACCTTGGGCATAGCGGGAATCACGGCCAGTGCCAGCAGGACGCCGCCCACAATCCACAGCGGACGCGACGTCTTAAAGATCTGCTTGCCGATATCCACGCCGAGCGAGTAATCGGATGACGCCCGCGTGACCACGATGCCGCCGGCGATCGAAATCAACAACGACGGGATGATCGCCACCAGGCCGTTGCCGACAGTGAGAATCGTGTAGGTCTTGAGTGCGTCCTGAAATGGCATGCCTTGCTGCAATACGCCAATCAAAAAGCCCGCGATAATATTGATGGCCGTGATCAGGATCGTGGCGATGGAATCCCGTTGGCTGAACCGTGCGGCGCCGTCCATCGCACCGCAGAATTCAGCCTCCCTGGCCACATTCTCACGCCGCTGCCGCGCCTGGTCCGCGTTGATCAATCCCGTGTTCAAATCGGAGTCGATCGCCATCTGTTTTCCCGGCATGGCGTCAAGGGTGAAACGAGCCGTCACTTCAGCTGTGCGGACTGAGCCGTGGCTCACCACGAGGTATTGAATCGAGATTAACGCGATGAAAATCACCAGGCCGACGATATAGTTGCCGCCGACCACAAACTGCCCGAATGCTTCCACTACATAGCCGGCTGCTGTCGATCCTTCACTTCCGTGCAGCAAAATACGCCGTGTGCAAGCGAGATCGAGCGAAAGGCGACTGAGCGTCAGCAGCAGAATGAGGCTCGGGAAAACTGAGAATTGCACTGGCCTCAACACTTGAATCGCAGTGAGCAGAACAAGCACAGCGGCCATGATGTTGAGCGTGAGTAGTATGTCGAGCGCAAAGCTCGGCAGTGGGACAAGCATCACAAAGATCAGCGCCACAGCGCTGCTGGGCACAACCCAATCCGCGTAGGTCTGAAGCGTGGCCAGAAGTCCAGGCTGTTTCTTCATTGCGGTCTAACCTCCTGGCGACGGATCAAGTTCGCTCGCCTCTGCGCCTCGCGCGCCCTCACCTCAGCCTGCGCCTTGTAAACAACCACCAGAATCTCTGCCACAGCGTGGTAGAGCGCGGCGGGAATCGGGTCGCCGACCTCAACGCTCTTGTAAAGCGCCTGTGCCAACGGCCTGTTTTCCATCACCGGAATGTCGTATTTCCAGGCGATTTCTTTAATGCGTGCTGCGAGAAGGTCGAGGCCCTTGGCCACAACGACGGGGGCGGCCATTGAAGGCTCGTATCGCAACGCCACCGCGAAGTGGGTCGGATTGGTGATGACCACAGTCGCTGTTTCAGTGGCCTTCATCATCTGCCGGCGCCGAACCTGCCGTTGAATGCGGCGGATTCTTGCCTTGCTCTGCGGGTTTCCGTCAGACTGCTTCATCTCCTCTTTGATGTCTTCCCGGCTCATCTTCAGATCCGATTCGTTCTTTCTCCAGACGAGCAGATAGTCAACACCTGACCAGGCCAGCAGAACCAGTCCGCTCTTCCAACCGATCTCGAGAAGAATGCCGGCGATGAGAACTGCAATACGGCGCGAATCGATGAACGAACTGCTCAGGATTGCGCCCCAGTGATTCCTGATTGCCTCGTAACCGATCCATGCGATGGCGCTGAATGGCAACAGCGACTTCAGAATGGTGCTTAACGAGGTCAGCGATACAAGCTGCTTCAACTTGTCCGCCGGGTTAAGCCGCTCGAATTTCAGCTCCAGCGCACCGGGAGCGAGGACGAATCCGCCTTGCGCGATACCTGCAATCACCGACACCACGAGAGCAGCGACAAGAATTGGAAAGGTCCATCGCATGGTTTCGATGCAAGTCCAATAGAGCAGTGGCCCGCTTGGTTCAATGGAGTCGGAGTTTGCGGATTGGAGCACGTTACGGAAGAAATCGGTCCATTGCGGTAAGGCACCGCGGCCTACGTAGTACAGCGCTCCGGCGACCGCGACCATCGCCAGGGCGGCCGGCAACTCGCGCGAGCGCGCCACCTGACCACGCTCACGAGCGCGTTTGCGTTGCCGCGGTGTTGCCTGTTCTGTTTTGTTCCCGTCTGCCATTGAATCTCAACCCGCCATATGCAGAAGTTGTTCGCTTTTTATCATTGAAGCCGTGAACAGCCGTTCGAAGAGATCCGGCCAGTATTTAAGAGTCACAAACAGGATGCCCAGCCCAAGCATGCTTTTGAGCGCAGGACCGAGCAACATTAGTGGCATCTGCGGCGAGGCTTTGCCGAGCAATCCAAGAACGATGTCCGCGGCCAGGGTTGTAGCCAGTACCGGTGCGGCAATCTGAACTCCCACGCTGAAGATGTCAGCTCCGTACTTGAGCGCTTCCGAAGTGAATTGGCCGCTCAGGCGCGCACTGCCGGGCGGCAAATATGAAAAGCTGTTGCCTACGGCCCGCAACAGCCAGAGATGCACGTTCATGCGCAGGAACAACAGCATAACGATGCTCTGATAAAGAGTTGATACAACCGTCGTGTCAACCTGCGTCTGCGGGTCGAGAATATTGACCAGCGAGTATCCCATCTGAACGCCGAGAATCGAACCGGCAAGCTGCGCAGCCTCGAAGACAAGATTCGTCGCTAGCCCCATCCCTACGCCGATTGCGAATTCGGTGATCACCAGCATGGGCCACTCAATTGGCGACTGCGGAAGCGCCTGATGGCCTGCCGTGGGAAGCAAAAGCAGAGTCGTGGCCAGAACAAAGAGCGCTTTAATCCGCACCGGTATCGCCGCACTTCCGAAAAAAGGCGCAAAGAGCATAAGACCCGTAAGGCGTACACAGATAGGGAACGCCGCGCCGAGAATCGAAAGGATGGGAATATCGATCATTGCAAGTACGGATGAAAATCGGAAAGCGTGTTAATGGTGAATTGGGCGAGATGCTTCCACATCCACGGCATCGCTACGAAGAGCGCACCGCCTGTAGCCAGCAGCCGAATGACAGTTCCAATCGTGTGGTCCTGTAGCGAAGTGAGCACCTGGACGATATTCACCGCCAGACTGACAGTGACGGCGACGAGCAGAATGGGGCCGGCGAGGGCCATTGCCTCCTGCAGAATCATGCGCCCGAAGCTGACGACCTGATCGGTTGGCATAATCAGTTGAAACTCCTTATCAATGAACCGATCAACAGATGCCACCCATCCACCATGAGGAAGAGGAGCAGTTTGAGCGGTGTGGAAATAACGACCGGTGGCAGTTGGAGCATGCCGACCGAAGTTGTGATCGAAGCGACTACCATGTCCACGATGAGAAATGGCAGGAATAACACGGTTCCGATCTGAAAGCCGGCCTTGAGCTCTGACAGAATGTAAGCCGGAAGCAGGACGTGCATTGAAAGATCGTTGACTGAAGCCGGCCGGGGCTCCTTCGCCATTTCGACAAAAAGTGCTACATCCTTCTCGCGCACATAATGGGCCATGAACTTGCGGAGAGGCACCTCGCCGGTCTTTACCGCTTCAGTAAGACTGATCTGGCCCGACTGCGCAGGCACAATTGCATTCTGATAGATGTCCATGGCTACTGGATGCATGATGAAGAAGGTCAGGATGAGCGAAAGTCCTATTAGAGTGGGATTCGAGGGCGTGGTTTGCAGACCCAGCGCCTGGCGCAGGAAGTGAAATACGATAAGCAGACGCGCGAACGGCGTGACGCACATGAGGATCGCAGGGATGAGCGTCAGTAACGTTAGCATGATCACGATCGACCATGGCACGTTCGTCCCCGTTAATCCCTGAATCTGCAGTCCGCCACTCATGGGGGTAGACTGGCCGCCCCTTGGCGAATTCGGATCGGAGAGCCCGATTGACATCGAATCCGGTTCATTTACCCCCCCGCTTGATGCAGGACCGGCCGCGGATGTCCGCAGCGATGACTGCCCCGGTGAGGTTGATCCCGAAGCAGCGTCTTTGAAGGGGAGGGTCGAATCAAAAGGGATAACCCGGCTTGAGATTCCCCCGTTTGCAATCGATAACGACGACCGAAGCGGTGCGGATGGTCCTTCCGCCACCCGCACCGAGCGCGCCATAGCTCCCATCGCGCCGCAGACAAAATACAACGATGCGACGAATGCCACGCGCCGGGTCGCCTGGGCAAAGTTCATTGCAGGTGCTCCGTCTCGACCGGCGGGAACCTGAGCAACTCGGCCGGATCTTCCGCACTATCAAGCGAGGCGAGCATCGAGACGTTCGATGAACTTCCGCCGATGAGGAATTTCCGCCCTTCAACCTGAAGAATCGTTACAAATCTCCGTTCGCCGAGCGAGACCGTTTCCACTACATGCAGCTTTTTCTCCGGCACCAGCCTGATCCTGCCATGGAACAGGTCCCCCAGCCACCGGCCAATTTTGGAGGGCCCGGGTTTGGCGCGCTTCGTTTCGGCAACTTTGGGCGGGTAACTTGGCCTGGTGGCAATCGCAAGGAATGTCAATGCGAAATTATTCATCCCGGAAGGCCCGACGCTCGCATCAAGCTCGCCCGGGAGGGAATGGGATGGAATCGTAGGTTCAAGTTGTGTGCTTGAGATCATGCTGGCTCCGTTATCCTCACCGCAAGGCGGTCACCAATCACATCGAACTCCGTCCATCCAAGCAGGATTCCATTCACGCGGAGCGGGATATCGCCCGTTTGATGACAGGCTGTTTCCACGATCGTTCCGATCTTCAATGAAAGAAGGTCCTGTATTGTGAACCGCACCACCGGAATCTCGAGCGTCAAAGTGAAGGGCAGCAAGGGCACCATTTCGAGCCGGTCGCTCTCGCTCGAAATCTCTGTCTTCGGTGCGGCCTGGAAGGTCCGAGGCGCCGCGGATTGCCCGGCCATGCTCATATCACCGTTTGCTCCCGTTTCTTCGGAACTGACCTTCAGCTCGAAGGCTGTTTCCCCTCTGGGTCCGATGAAGGCTGTAGTTTTTCGCGATAGTAGATGCAATCTGAGTGCCGGAGATCGGAGACGATTCGCAGTGACGGCGAAGATGCGGCAGGAAGGATGTAATTTACTCTTGGGGAAGGGCTTATGCCAAGACACTACACGGGTTCGAGCCTCTCAGGAGCCATGAGACAACCATGAGAGGCCGCTGCCAGGTCCAGGACACCGAACCAGGCCTGAATTCCCCGGCGAGAGCTTCTAATCGTAAATTAAGAACCCGCGCTCCAATTGAGGCTGGAAGGAGCGATGCATCGGTGACCCTTGCGGCGGTTCTCACAAGTGTGGAGAACCGCCGCAAAGAGTCTCGCAGGGAGGAGGCAGATCCCGGCGATCTTACGAGACAAGTTGAATGGTGGCCTGGGTAACCTGATCCATTGTCGTCAATGCCTTCGCATTTGCGTCGTAGCTCTGCTGTGCGACGATCATGTTTGCAAACTCGGTGGCGAGGCTTGCATTCGACTCCTCCACGGCTCCGCCCTCGATTGTGCCGTTTCCCCCGATGCCTGCCTGCCCGACCACAGCGGCGCCTGAAGCGGTTGTAGCCTGGTAGTTGTTGTTTCCAACCTGTGTCAGGCCCTGCTGATTAGCGAAACTGGCGACTGCCACATGGCCCAGCGCGATGGTCTCGTTATTGCTGAATTCGCCTTCCACTGTTCCATCGGAGGTTACGGTGTAGCCGGTGAGCGTTCCCACACCATACCCATTCTGGTTGGTAGTGGTCGTGGCGCTCGCCGAAGCCTGCTGCGTAATCGCGGAACCGTCGGAGTTGGTCAGATTCCAGCTGAGGCTCAGGTTCGCCGCGCCATCGGCGAGTCCCGTTACGCTCAGCGCTACCGGCGAAGTGGGCGAGGTGAGTTGGCCAGAGGAGTTGAAGCTCATCGTGCCGGTGGTAACTGTCGTCGAAGTGCCCGTGCCGCCCACGTCCGCGGAGGGAATGGTCACGCTATAGCTCCAGGTGTTCGCCCCGGTGTTGGTGTAGGTGACGTTAAGATCGTGCGAGTTGCCCAGCGAATCGTAAACAGTGATCGGAGAGCTGAAAGTCGCGCCTACCGCGGACGAGGCATCCAGATTCGCATCAATCGAAAAACTCGTCGTGGCCTGCGCCGGAATGGTGCTCGCCTCATTTACATTGATCGGTCCCAGGGCCGACGAAGCGGAAACCTGCCCATTCGCCGCCGGATACCCCATTACAAGCTGTCCATCCGTAGTGCAGAGCTGTCCCTGCGCGTTCACTGAGAAGTCGCCGTCGCGGGTATAGTCATTCTGTCCGTTGCTGTCTTGGACGACGAAGTAGCCGTTTCCCTGCAGCGCCATATTCGAGGCGACGCCGGTCTGCGAGACGGTTCCGTCGGCGAAGTTCGATGTCTCGCCGGCCACCGTGACGCCGTTTCCTACCTGAATCGGGTCGCCATTTCCCGATAAACCCTGCATCTGATTGAAAAGATCGGCGAAGTTCAGACTCTCGTCCTTGTAGCCGTCTGTGTTGAGGTTTGCGAGGTTATTTGAGATGACATTCAGCCATTCTGAGCTGGTTGCCAGTCCTGAAAGCGGTAATGCGAAAGCGCCCATTGTTATCTGCCTCCTACGGTGTTGAATTTGTTAGTTGCGTTGGCCGGAGCGCCAATGTTGCCATAGAGGTTCATCCAGGCGGCCGGAGAGAGGACGCCCGCTGCCGCGGCGCCCGGATAAACCGGCAGCGTTTGATTGGCCGCGGCCGGCGATGCGGTTGGAGCCATTTGAAGGAGCGACCCGTTCGCTCCGAGGATGGTCTTCGCAGTTGTGGGCGCAGAGAGTGAACTGGGTTTGGAGGATGCGCCCTGCAGAATTGAATTCGCCTTTGATCCGGTTCCCGCCGCCGCGGCGCTGCCGGCCTGCGCGGAAGTTGAGCCCGCTGAACTGCTCGATGATCCCGTAAGCCCGCTCAGCGTCTGGTTGATGTTGACCAGTTGATCCAACTGGTTGAGAGAGATCATCTCGCTCACCATTTCAGTGGGATCGACTGGCTGAGTCGGATCCTGATTCTGCAACTCAGTGGCGAGCAGGCTCAGGAACGTGCTTTGAAGGCTGCTCGCCGAATTTGGGTCAGTTGTGCTGCTTGAACTCCCAGTCCCGGACGTGGCATTCGAGGTGGTCGCTTGCGCCTGCAGCGGCGCGGCTATCAACGGGTTCATGCCTTGAATGTTCATCTTCCCTACCTTCCTTCCAAATACTCTGATTATGCCCGGATATCGAGCCGATTCTTTTGGACTGTTGATGCTGCCACCGGCAATGTGCTCAATTCCGGCGTCGACGACACGACTTCGCTGCGAGCATGCGCCGCCGAAACGGCTGGCCTCTGTTCCTTCGATGAAGATTCCGGGCTCCCGCCGGATGACGACCCCGGGCCCTGGCTGACTACAACGGCCGCTCTTAAGCCCATATCGCCGAGCTTCTCTCTCATGGCGGGAATGTGTGCCGAGATTGCTTTGCCCAGTTCCGTGTGATCGACCGAGATCTCGGCCGTCATATGTTGCTGCGAAACCGATGTGCGGATTGAGATCTCGCCGAAATCAGCCGAATGCATGCCGACATGCATCTCGGACTGGTTCATAGTCTGAATAACTTTGGCGGCATTGATGCCCATACTTGCGGTCTGATCGGTGGCCTGCGAGTCAGCGGGCTGCTCCGGCAAACGCGAAGAACCAGCTGCACCTTCGAAGCGATGGGCAGACGGAGCCGAGTCGCGATCTGCTGCCGGCATTGCAACTGCCTGAACGTGAGCCGCATCGCCTTCAACCAGCCTGCCAGGAGCAACCGCTGCGGCCTGTGATGCATCGGCCTGCGCGTGCTGCAATGGCTGGTTCTCGCTCGTTGTGGCGTGGACCACAGGAGAAGCCTGCGTCGACTTTTCTGCGGCCGGATTCGATGGCGTGCTGGCATAGGGCTCTGCTGCGTTCTTTGCGGAAGAAGCTATGTCCGCACCACTGGCCTGGGCAGTATGAAAGGCGGCCACATGGTTGTCTGGCTGAAATATGGGGACCGCGCTCGCGGAGATCGCGGCCTGGGCCAACACTTGCACCGCGGACCCGGCCTGTGCCGTCGTTCCCGTGGGATCGTTCTGTTGGGATTCGAGACTCGTTGAGGACTGAGCCGCCGGCCCAGCTGCCTTCGCATCCGAAGACTCCAACGACTTTTGAGAGGCGGCATTCGTATCGTCCGTGGTAGCCGGAATGATTGGTTGCCGCGCCAATGTTGCAGTCGAGACTGGATTGAAAGAAAGACCCACTGAATTTGCGCCCTCAAGAATCGCGCTTGCTTGATTCGCCGTCGATGCAGGATCCTCCCCTGCTTCTGGCGCCGCGACTGGCGTGGGAGATTCGGGAACCCGCCCGCGAGCGGGTGCCTCTTTCCCCATAGTCGATAGCTTGGTTGTTGCTTGCGCATTGTTGACACTGCTCACGACGACGGCAGCGATCCGAGCGGCCAAAACCGTCGTCGCGGGTGTCTCCGGGTTTCCGGTCCACTCGAATTCTCCTTCCGTCGAATGGAAAGCGGCTTTGCCGGAAACAAGCGATGTGCCTGCAGTCGCAGGCTCCTGGCCCAGAGTCCCTTGCGTCGTATGCTGCGAATCCTCTTGCGCCGATGAGTTCGCGGATTGTTCTGACTGCTCCGAGCTCCCTCCCAGTACTTGCAGGAATCCGAGCTTGTCCGATTGCGGGTTGCTCGACAGCGGATTTGAAACCAGCAGATTCATCGCAAATGAAGGTGTGACTCGCACGCCTATCTAAGTGCAAGCACAGGGCCACGAATTGCCCTATGGCGACCGGTGATCGTGCTCAGAAACTGACTGAAAAAAAAGAGGTTATGTAGGAGCATGACGAAAGGATGCTCTCAACCGGGTGGCCGGGCGGCAACCTTTGCCGCGTCTACCCGGCAACGATTGCCGAGTTCGCTCACAAGAGCGCATGCAATCGTGGTCCGCAAGTGTTTGCCAGATGCCCATCCCCGATGGGTTGCAAAGTGTGCTGGAGAGACTGTTTCAGCGGATCACTGGCAGAGGGGTATGCGAATGCGAAATCCGGATGCAGAAATCTCAAGGTTGGTGAGGATTATCGAAGCAGGTCCGGGTTCGTTGTTTGCGGATCGTTGACGCAACGCGGTGTCATTCGCTGCGGAGATCAGGGACTCTGAATTCGCGATCGACGTCGAATCAACTGCGATGAGCGCGAGCGGCGAAGATATCGTCGACTTGCTTTTGCTGGGCGCGCTCACGTTCCACCTTGTAGTCTTCGCGCCGCCTGCCTTCCAGTTCGCTCAGGGTCCGTCGATCTTGAAGCGCGGCCTGGTAAGCTGCCATCTGCTTGATGCGCTTCTGCTCCAGTGAAGCGAGGGAATCGATCAGCAAACGCCTCCGCTCGGCTGCAATTTGAATCTCGCTCAACATACTTTGCAGTTGAAACGCCGAAGTGGGCTGTCGCAGCGTCTCTTCCCGCATCTGATGCGCCTCGGCAATCCTGGCGCTGAGTTTTTCAATCTTCCTTATGTATTGCGCGATCTCGACCAAAACTCTTTGCAAGGCAAGCTCTTCGCGCTTCTCTATGCTCTGCCGGAAGCGCAAAACGGTCGCGAGCGGAAATCGAAACGCCATGGAACTTCAATCTCCTCAATCCGCGAACCCGCCGGATATCCCGGCGATCATGCGGATATCGACATGAGCTGATCGACTGTCTCTTTGAAGCTCGAAAGTTCACTCGGCAGTTGTTGCAGGAAAACATTAAGCGTGGGCAAAGTTTCCAAGGCTCTGTCCAGGGTCGGGTCGGTGCCCTTCTGATAGGCTCCCACGCGGATCAGATCCTCGGAATGGGCATAAGCTGCCATGAGCAGGCGCACCTCTTTCACCTTGCCGAGATGCTGGTCGGAAATTAGGCTCGGCATGAGCCGGCTTACGCTATCCAGAATCGAGATGGGTGGATAGTGGCTGCGCATGGCGAGATTCCTGTCCAGAACAACGTGCCCGTCCAGCAACGATCGCACCGTATCCACAACGGGATCCTGTTGATCGTCTCCCTCCATCAGCACCGTATAGAACGCCGTGATGCTTCCCTCTGAAAAGTTGCCCGCGCGCTCCACAATACGCGCCAGAGTATTCAGAACCGAGGGAGTGTAGCCCTTTGCCGTGGGAGGTTCGCCTGCCGCCAGGCCGATTTCGCGCTGCGCCATGGCAAAGCGAGTGAGGGAATCCACGATGAGAAGCACGTTTCTCCCCAGGCTTGCGAAGTACTCGGCGATTGCCGTCGCCGCCAGAGCCGCGCGCAACCGCAAGAGTGGAGATTGGTCCGATGTAGACACAACCACAACAGCGCGCTTGAGTCCGTTCTCGCCCAGCACCTCGAGGAATTCGCCGACTTCTCTACCGCGCTCGCCAACGAGAGCCAGAACCGTCATGTCGGCGGCCGTTCCGCGCGCCATCATTCCTATCAATGTGCTCTTGCCTACGCCGCTGCCTCCAAAGATTCCCAGCCGCTGGCCGCGGCCGCAGGTCAGAAATCCGTCAATAGCGCGGATTCCGCAGCTCAATGGCTCACGAATGGGAACGCGATCAAGGGCCAATGGAACCGAACCGTCAATCGGCATTGAATGCGTAGCTCGATAATCACCCTTTCCATCCAGTGGATTCCCGGCAGTGTCCACCACGCGGCCGAGCAGTCCGGGCCCCACGCGTACCGACGGCCGCTCGCCCCAGGTCACGATCTGGTCGCCAAACCGGATTCCCCGCAGCGGATCCGCAGTCATCGAGAGCATTGTCGATCCGCGAAAGCCGATGATCTCGCCCATGTAGCTGCGTCCGCCCGTGTCTCTTATCTCGCACGATTCGCCGACAAAGCAGAAAGGGCCCTCTGACTCGACAAGGTTGCCGACCACCTGATTGATGCGGCCCTTCCAGCGCAGCGTCGAGCCCGATTCGAGACGATGAGCGTACGGAGCAAGCAAAGCGCGAGTCATCGAGCTACTGGCCTCAGCGCGAGCAGATCGAAGAATCCCTGCTCCACTTCTTTCAGCTGTGCATCAAGCCCAAAGTTCGCGGAGCCGAGTTCGGTTTCGAGGATGCAATCCTGATCGCTGAGTTGGGGATCTTCGATCACCTCAATCCTGCCCGAATTTGGAAATGCTGCAAAATATCGCTTCCACGAAGCACCATGCCCCGAGCCTACCTTGACCGTGACATTTGAACCTTCGCGCATCTTCTCCACTGACAGCCGCACCAGAGACGCCACCAGCATGGGGTCGACTTGTGACTCCCGATGCAGGATCTTGGCCGCAATGGAGAGTGCCAGCTGAACGATCTCTGACTCGACACGTGCGAAATAGTCTTCTCTCTGTTCGGCAAACCCTTTGACGGCATCGGCAATAGGCTGCCGCGCCGCGAGCAGCTTTTGTTCGTACTCCTGGCGCAGCCTCTGCTCGGTCTGCGACACGGCCTCCATCCGCGCTTCGCGGATCCGGGCGGCGATCTCCGCCTCGCGCGCTTCATCGTCGCGTCGCTTGCTCTCGTGCGGGGAATCCTCTTCGCCCGCGCCGTTCCGCGATTCGCGGTCGACCGCGGCGGTGCCTGCAATGTCGCGGTATTGCAGCGCGGCGAAAGACAACGGCAAAATTTCGCTGTAACCGGCACTAAAGGACATACTCATCATCTCCTTCACTCTTCAATGCGATCTTGCCCTCTGCCTCGAGTTTGCGAGCGATGGCCACAATCTCGCCCTGAGCCTTGGCCACCTCTTTGCTCCGAACCGGCCCCATGATTTCGGAGTCCTCTTTCATCATTTCCACCGCACGCGAAGACATAGTGCGGTAGAAATGGAGTCGCACTTCCTCGCTTACACCCTTGAGCGCGATCATCAGCGTCTTCTTGTCGATGGAATTCATCAGCTCGCGCATCTCGTGTTCGGGAACTTCGAGAAAATTGTCGAAGGTAAACATTGAGTCCCGAATATTGATGGCCAGCTTGGGTTCTTCACGCTCAATGGCGTCGAGGATCTCACGCGCAGCTGCAGGATCCAGGCGGTTCATCAGCTCGGCAATGTTGCGGAATCCGCTTCCAACTTTGCGATTCTGGTCCCCCACCGTTTTCATGCGGCGGTTCAAGACTCCTGAGACCTTTGCGGCAACCTCGGGCGAAAAGCTTCCCAGGTTTGCAAGCCGCCGTACGCAATCGGCGCGCATCTCCGGCTCCATTTTCATCAACAGGGCCGAAGCCTGTCTGGCATCCAGGTGGCTGAGGATTAAAGCCTTGGTCTGCGAATGCTCACCGGCCAGGAACCGAGCCAACTGCTGCGGATCGATCTTCCTGAGCGACTCGATCTTGAATGACCGTGTCTCCGCCGCTTGCGTCATGCGTTCGACCAGGCTTTTGGCGCCATTTTCGCCAAAGGCTTTCACCAGCAGGCGAGTGGCGACTATTTCTCCTCCGAAAGCCACATTCTCCTGGGCGGCCAGCATCTCATGGTACTCCTCGAGAACCTGAATTGTGGTCTCGAGGGGAACCTGGCCCAGGCGCGCCACTTCGTCCGTCACCCGCTCCAGATCTTCGCTGGAAAGATTGCGCAGGATCGGCGCGGAACTATCTTCACCCAATGTGGTGAGCAGAATCGCCGCTTTGCGAACGCCCGTGAGCGGAATGTGACTTGTGGCGGACACTTATGCTTCCTCGTGCAGCCAAGCTTGAACAGCCCGTGCCGTATGCACCGGTTTCATCTGAATCAATTCAGCCGCCTCTTCTTTTAATTGCGCGGCCCTTTGTAGCCCGGTGTGTGCATCAGCCGGTCCGCTGGCCAGGGCGCCCTGCTGGCTTGCCGCAAGTAGCGGCTCTTGTTTCTGCGACACAACCGAAGCGAGAACCTGCTTCTGAACGGGCCGGAGAATGAGCAGATAGGCCATCGCGAAGAGCAGCAGGAGCCCGGCTGGGCGCAGTACCGACGAGTAGTCCGTTACTGCTTTTTGCGCCTCGGCGGTCCAGGTCGTCGGCGGCAGGTCGAGATCGCGATCGACGTCGAATGAGAGATTCTGTACGCTGATCGAATCGCCGCGCTTGGCATCGAAGCCAATCACTGCCTGTGCGAGATCGCGAATCTGATTCAGTTCGTCCAGGGTCCTTTTACGCCGGGTGTAAGTCGCTTTGCCTTTTTCAACGTTCTTCACAATCGCGTCATCCACCAGGATCGCCGCGGTGACTCTCCTAACGCGGCCTGCGGGTGTGACCGTGTGAGTCACCGTCTTGTTTACGCCGTACTGCGCCGACTCGGTGGTTGAACTTTGGGTGTTGTTTTGCGGCGCGGCTGCCTTTCCGTTAGTCGGGACATTGCTCGAGGTCCCGGGTACGCCTGCCGGAACCGGAACGCCCCCCGCTTGATCTTGAGTTCTCTGCATGCTCAGAGTCGCGCTGACCGACGGATCGTATTGTTCCCGGCTCTCGTCCGTACTGCCGGAATCGTAATCGATGTTGACGCTGGCGCGAATTTTCCCTGCTCCCACCACCGGCTCGAGCGTGCTCACCAATCGGCTGCCCAACTCTGAAGTGCCGCCGCCGTCCCCATCGTTCGATCCGATTCCCATGGACCGGGATGAATCCGCATCGATCATCGAGACATCCTCTGGCCGAAGTTCATCCACCGCTCCTGAGACCAGGCGGGAGATCGCGAGGGCCGACTCCTTCGACAGAGTCCCGTGCCGCAGCTTGAGAATCACTGAGGCTTTGGCGCCGCGCTGGCGATCGAGAAAGACTGAATCGGAGGGCATGACAAGATGGACCCGTGCCCGCTCGACATCGGCCAGCGTCTCGATCGATTTTCCCAGCTCGCCCTCCAGTGCCCGTTGATAGGTCACCTTTTCGTCGAACTCTGTCTGCCCCCAACTCACTTTGTCGAAAAGCTCAAATCCCATCCGGCCGCTGTGCAGATCGTTCTGCGCTGAACTCTGCATTCTGGCCACGTCGAGCTTGCTGGCAGGGACGCTGATCGATTTGCCGTCCTGACTGATGCGGTGTGCGATTCCAATCTGATCGAGCTTCGTACTCAGAGATTGCGCATCCGCCGGTTCCAGTCCCGAATACAGAGACTTGTATTCCGGCCCGCCAATGAGCCGGACAAAAACCACCAACAGAAGGAGCGATCCAACGGCTCCACCAATCAGCATCGCCCTCTGGAGTCCGGTGCGAGTCGCCCAGAACTGATTGAATTGCTCGATTGCGTTCTTGAAGCCTGCCATGGGTTCTCAATCCTAGAACTGCATTTTCTCGATATCCTGATACGCGCTGACAATCTTGTTGCGAACCTGCATCATCAACTGGAACGATACGTCGGCCTTCTCGACTGCGATCATAACGTCGTTCATGTCGCCGCCTCCGCCACGCAGCATATTGCTCACCTGAGTTGCCGCGTTGTCATGAAGCGCATCCACCGTGCTGACGGCGTTCTTCAGCACGTCAGTGAAATTCATCCCACCCAGACCGCTTCCGCTGTCGAGTCCGCCGACGCCCGGCAAACTCACATTCGGCAAACTGACATTTGGCAAACCGCCCAAACCAATCGTGCTCATCGCTGTCTTCTCCCGCCTACGAGGACTTCAGAATGTCAATCGATTCCTGGATCATCTGTTTCGCCGCGCCTATTGCCGACGCGTTCAGTTGATATGCCCGCGTTGCGCCCATCAAATCCGCCATCTCCATCATCGGGTTGATGGCCGGATAAGCAACAAACCCGTCCTTATCGGCGTCAGGGTTTCCCGGCTCATAACGCCTGACCGGCGGCGTCTGGTCGTCGACCACCGCGCTGATCTGCACCTCGCCGGAAGGAAATGCCGCAAAGCGCCCGGCGTGATTCAACACCGTTTGAAAGGGCGAAGAGTTCGAAGTGCTGAAGACAGCCTCCTTGCGAACGTATGGACCGCCCCCGTCGGTATGTGTGGTTTCAGCGTTGGCAAGGTTCGCCGAGGTAATCTCGGCTCGTTGCCGCTCCGCGGAAAGGGCGGACGCGCTAATGCTCATCATGTCGAAGATTCCCATCGCCCTCTTCTCCTTTATTCCTTGATCGCCGTCAGCAGTCTGTGGAACTCCTCTTTGACCAGCTGAATGCCCATCTCATGCAAGAGCTGCGTTTGCGAAAGAATCATGCTCTCGCGGTCAATATTCACGTTGTTTCCATCCGGACGCTCCGGCAGATCCGGCACGTCGAGACTCGCCGGAGCCAGGTGCGGCCCCGCTCCCCGGTCCATCGCTTGTTCCAGCGCGGCCTGAAAGTCTAAGTCCCGTGTGTGATAGCCCGGCGTATCCACGTTGGCCATGTTGGTGGCTACCAACTGCTGGCGATCGGTGGTCACCTTCAAGAATCCCTGCAACGCCTGCAGCATCGGAGTGGTTGCCATTTATGCGTACCTCCTGGGCGGAAGACCGTATTCTCTGATCTTGTTGCGTAGCGTGCGAATGCTGATCCCGAGCAATTCCGCGGCGTGAGTCCGGTTTCCATCGGTTAGCTCGAGCGTTTTCTCCAAGTGCTGCCTCTCCACGGTGCGAATGGGAATTCCGGCGCATGGAGTCACTGGCGCAGGCCCCACCGCAAATCGGCTCACTGCGCGAGTCGGGCGAAACTCCGCGTCGAAGCAGCGCGCATCGATATCGAGCGTGCCGCTCATCGTGACTACGCGCCGCATGAAGTTGGCGAGTTCGCGCACATTCCCAGGCCAATGGTGCGACTGGAGCCGCTCCAGAAAGTCTTCCCGCAAACGCGGAGTCCCTTTATGCATCTCGGCGGCGAAGCGCTCGGCAAAATGTTGCGCAAGAATCGGGATGTCTTCGGCGCGCTCACGCAGTGGCGGCAGCGAGAGCGGAATCACATTCAGCCGGTAGAACAGGTCGGCGCGAAATTGACCGCGCGCCACCATCTCAACGAGCGATACGTTTGTGGTGGCTACCACGCGGATATCGACGTGGACCGTCCGCCCTTCGCCCAGGCGTTCGAACTCCCGCTCCTGCAGGGCGCGCAGCAGCTTCGGCTGCAGATTGAGCGGCATCTCGCCAATCTCATCGAGCAGTAGAGTGCCTCCATTTGCCTGTTCGAATCTCCCGGGGCGATTCGCAATGGCTCCGGTAAAGGCGCCGCGTCCGTGGCCAAAGAGCTCGCTTTCCAGCAGAGTTTCCGGCACAGCAGCGCAATTCAGTGCGACAAACGGCTTTCCGCTTCGATCGCTGGAGTCGTGAACGAACCGGGCCAGAAGCTCTTTGCCGGTTCCGCTTTCGGCCTCGATCAGCACGTCGGCGCCTGCCGAGGCGGCTGCACGCGCCCTCTGCAAAGCGACAAGAAGCTGTGGTGACCGGCCTACGATCGCGCCGCCGGTTTCAATTTCGGCCGACGGAAGCTGTTTGGCGCGCTGCATCACCTGCGCGGCTGTCGTCTGAAGCTGTTCGAAGGGGACTGGCTTGGTTACGTAATCCAGAGCGCCATCGCGCATCGCTTTCACGGCATCGGGCACCGATCCAAATGCGGTGAGCAAAATGACCGCGGTGGAAGGAGAAGACTTCCGGGCCGCGCGCATTACTTCCATGCCGTTTCCGTCCGGCATGCGCATGTCGGTCACTACAAGGTCGAACTCCCGCCCTTCCAGGTTGCGAATCGCCTCCCTGACACCGGCAGCTGTCTCGACCTTCCAGCCATGACGGAGGAAGTTGGCGCGAAGGGCTGTCCGCATGCCCGGTTCATCGTCAACCACCATCACCGACGACTCAGCGTATATTGTCATATCGTTGGAAACTCCAATACGAAACTACTGCCATGATTCAAGCAACTTGACACGCGAATGGAACCGCCGTGCTGCTCCATGAGACGCTTGCACACCGCCAGCCCCAGTCCGGGCGTTTCTCCGCTCCCACTGAATCCGGCCTCGAAAAGACGCTCCATTTGTTCGGCCGAGATGCCGCAGCCTGTATCCTTAACCTCGACTTTTGCCAGGCCGCCCTCGTTGGCGCCTTCGCGGAGTAACTTAACGTCTACCCTGCCGCCATCCGTTGTGTGCCGGATTGCATTGCAGATAAGGTTGAGAATGATCTGACGGATCCCATCCCCGTTTCCGCGGACCGATAGATTGCTGAGTCCGGTATGAAAGCGGAGCGTGACGTTGGCCTGCTCCGCAATTGGCTCGACGAACTCAACGCCGTCTCGCACGCAGGCCACGAGATCGAGCGTCTCAAATCTCCTGTTCGCTTCCCCGTTCAGGCTCAGGACATTGTTCACCGTGCCCGAGAGCGTGCGGATCCCTGCGCGCAGATGTCCAATCCACTGCGGATTGGCGCAACCATCTTCCGCGATTAGACCTGCAAAGAGTTCCAGGCTGGCTAATGGATTTCTAATCTCGTGAGCAAGAATTGATGAGATTTCAGAAAGCGTTACGGCTCTCCGTGCAGCTTCACGCTCCTGCTCGGCCAGCTTGTTCGACGTGATGTCCCTGAGAGTCCAAATGGTACGCAACGGCGGTGTCGCCGGCTCGTGCTCCCTGGGCGCGCAGTCGAGCTCGCGCCGGCCCACGGTGAGCCATCGCTTTCCGTCTTCGGTTTGCACGCACAACTCATCGTTTTGCGCGACGGATCCCAGCTTTGTAAGTCCTTCGAAATCAACGCCCCCCGCGTCCGAAAGCTCCCGCAAGGTCTTCACCTGGGCCGCTTCGAGAGTCAGCAGGCGACGGCCTTCAGGATTGATCATTACGACGGCGCCGGCTGCATCCAGAACCACCACGCCGCAAGGCATTGAATCGATCATTTGCTGCAGCGTTGCGCGCATACGATCGTTCTCGGCCAAGCTGCGGGTCAGCGCCGCATTGCGGTCCGCCAGCTCCCCGCTCAGACGCGTAACCTTCTTCTGAAGTTCACGATACGACGCCTCGAGCACCGTGGAAGCGGAAATGAACCGGGTGAATGCGTCGGCCAGCTCGCGGGAATCGTGCAGCATCACCGCCTTCGCGCTATTCATTGGAACGAGATGAGAAGTGGGCAGCATTTGCCTATTTGAGTTGCACGAGGCGTGCCAAATCGAAACAGGCGTGCAGATTCGGGAAAGAGGAGCTATAAAAGGATGTGCTCGGGCTTGATTTCCTGGCCCATCCCCATCAGAATTGTGGCCCGCTCGATTGCATTGCGCAGCTCACGGACATTTCCCGGCCAGGCGTGCTGGCACAGAATCTGCATTGCATTCTCGGTCAGAGTGGAGCCGGGCAGGAACCTGGCCGCAAACAAGAGAGCAAGCTCTTCCAAGTCTTCCATGCGCTCCCGCAGCGGCGGAAGGTGGATGGGAAAAACGGCGAGCCGGTAAAACAGATCCTCACGAAACTGTTGTTCTGCGACCCTCCGTTTGAGATCGGCATTTGTCGCGGCGACGACGCGGACATCGACCTTCAGGTTTTCGTTCCCGCCCAGCCGCTGCACCTCGCCCTGTTCAAGAAAGCGAAGCAGCTTGCTTTGCAGCGAAAGGGGTAAGTCGCCGATTTCATCCAGAAACAACGTGCCGCCGTGCGCGGCTTGGATGCGCCCGATGCGCGACTGGACGGCCCCGGTAAAGGCTCCCTTGGTGAATCCGAATAACTCGGCTTCAAGAAGAGTCTCGGGTATCGCCGAGCAATTGACTACAACGAATGGCTGGCTCCTTCGCGGGCTGATGAGGTGAATCTCCTGGGCCAGCAGATCTTTGCCTGTCCCGCTCTCGCCGGTGATCAAAACGGTAGTGTTTCGGGGCGCGACCATGCGCGCCATCGCCCAAATCCGCTGCATGGTCTCGGATGTCCCGATCATTCCGCGCAACTTGATGGTGTTGCGCTCGGGTACAAGGTGTAACTCGTCGGTTGTAGCAGAGGGAAGGTTCGCCGTACGCACCGGGACATGGTTATTGAGCTCGTCGACCAGCTTCGTCGATATCGCAGTGGGAGACGCACTGCCTACAATCAGTTGGCCCGTTTGCGAATTGAGCATCAGGATCTGCGTGTGCGGAAAGCGGTTGTGCACAATCGCTCGAAAACCGTTCGGTTCGAGATCGGGTATCGCCGGATCCAGCAGGAGAAGGGTCCCCTCGCCCGCATCGTTGCGCAGGACTTCGAGGGCGCTTGCACCGCTGCCGGACGCAAGCACATTCCACCGCTGAGGAGAGAGTTTTTCCTGGAGAGCCTGACGCACAAGTGCATTCGGGCTTGCGACTATAACGTTTACAGGAAAGCGATCCTCTAAACGCTTTGATTGAATGACCGGACTTCCCATGAGCTCCTCAGATACCAATGCGGACTTTGCGATCGGCGCCAGTAGAGCCCTGGAACTTGCGCACACGTCCCGAGAAGGCCGGTACATCGAGCGCCTACCGCGCACTGCTCTCTCTGCGCGGCCGGCTCTCGAACCGGCCACATGAATAACCCCGGAACCCGACTATTCCGGAAATGAAACGGGGATTCTTGACTGAATCTTCAGATACCCTAATTCCTTCATACCGGTTCAATCAAGCGGTGCATTCAACAAACTCGATCCGTGGTTCTTCCGCGCAAACAGGCTTGCCCCGTACTTCCCTCTGCTCCGAGGCTTCGCGAATCTCGTAACCGAATCCACGGATCGTGTGGATGAGGCGCGGCTCACCCGGACCGTCAACCTTATCACGGACATACTTCATGTACACGTCGACGATATTCGTCGAGGGTTCGCCCGACATGTTCCAGACCTCGTCCAGCAGCGTGGCCCGTGTGACCGGGCACCCCGGCGTCCGCATCATCAGTTCCAGAATTGCAAACTCCCGCGGCGTCAAATCGATCCTCCGGGAATTCCGCTCCACGCGCCGCTCTTCCCGGTCCAGCGTCAGATCGCCCACTCGCGAAAGGCAGGGAACAGTTCCCGAATTGCGGCGGGTAAGGGCATGAATCCTGGCCTGCAATTCGATGATCGAAAATGGTTTGGTCACATAGTCGTCGGCGCCGATCTGGAATGACGCAACCTTATCTTCCAGGCGATTGCGCGCCGTGAGTACCATGATAGGAAGGCGGGGCTGAACCGAGCGCACGCGCTCGATCAAGGTGAATCCATCAAGGCGTGGCAGGTTCAGGTCAACGATCAGGAGGTTGTGGCGCACCTTGTCCTGCAGATTCGCATAAGCCTGCTCTCCATCTGCCGCCACAGTCACAATAAAGCCCTGTTCCTCAAGTTCCGCTGAAATAAAGCCACACAGCGGCGCATCCCCGTCCGCGATCAAAACCCGCATGCCTGGTGCACAGCCGAAATTCCGCCGGTTCGTCTTTTCCGAGGATTGGTCGAGTGCCGGGTTTGCCGACGAGTCTGACTGATCCTCCCGTTTGGTTCGCCAAGGAAAAACAATACTATCCATCACAACCTCGAACTGTTCACGCCAGTTCAACTGGCAGATCGACTTTACAGACCGTCAAGAGAGTCCAATTGAATTTGACTGAGCGTCAATTGATTGATGTGCCGCCATCATCACCAAACCGGAAAGTCCCTTCAATGCTCAATTCGTGTTATTAAGGATACAGTTCGTGTAATGGACCGAAGCCCATTTTATTCGTTAATGATGGGAGAAGTCCTAAAATGCTGTTTACAATTGCAGTGTTACAGTTCTGTTTACACTCGTTTTGCTTTACAGCGTACCGTAATTCGGAACGGGTGGTTCGGCTCATCGGTCAAGCCTTGCAGGTAAACGGACCAGGCGAATCGGAGTGCGCATCTGTGGCATGAAGGCAAAAGAAACCAATATGCGCGATTTCGCATATCGAACGCCGCGGTACGCCGTCGATATTCCCGTGTGCTTCAAGGTTCAGGACTCTACGATTCCCGGTCGATGCCGCGAAATTGGGGACGGCGGGATGAAAGTGGAGCTGAACCAGCGAGTGTCGACCGGCACCTGCGGAATACTAAGCATTCGATGCAGGGAAATCGCCTTCGACCTGCCGGTGCGTGTCGCTCATTCAGAACCCGGATTTGATGGTTTGGAGTTCCAATTCGAATCGCCCGCCGATCGGAAGGCAGTGGCACGCCTGATTGCCTGCTTTTCCGATTCAAATGGCAACAATCGCCCGGTGCTTGTGCGCTGACAGAAGCAGGTTTCTCAACTCCTCGGCGGGGAGAAGTTTTGGCTGGTGATTACCGAGGGCAATGGGACTTCGGAGTCGTTGGCCACCTGGTACTGAACAATCAGACTGATCCTCCTGTTAGAGGGATCTTCAGGAGCGACGCCAGTGCGGGGAACCCGGTCTGCGAATCCTCTGACCTGCGAAATCTGATCGCTGCGAATGCCCTCGCTCTGCATGAGTCTTCTGGCTTCGTTGGCTCGATCTGACGACAAATCCCAGTTGTCGTACTTTTGTCCGACATACATTTTCGCGTCTGTATGACCTTCGATTGAGATCTTGTTGGGTAGCTTGCCCAGTTCCATGGCCAGCACTTTCAGCAGATCCCGCAGTGCTTCAGTTGGCTCAGAGCTTCCGACTTCGAAGAATGTTCCCTTGGCCGCCTCCATCAGTTCGATGCGCAGTCCTTCGGCCGTTACGGTGATTTCGATTTGACTCTTCAGCTTGTCCTGGGGATCGAGATGATGGATAGACTGAAGAAGTTGATCCTTCAGCTTGTTCATATCTTCCCGCTTCATGGCGACATAGGTATCGCTTCCGTTCTTGTTGCTGCCTACCCGTTTGTCGGTCCCTCGCGGATCCTTGAAGTAACCACCGACGGCCTCCTGAATTTGCTTGCTCGCATTCATCATCCACAAGACAATGAACAAGGCCATCATTGCGGTCACAAAGTCCGCGTAGGCCACCTTCCAGGCTCCGCCATGGTGCCCTTGATGGTATACCTTCTTCTTTACAACGATGGGAGGTAACGCTTCCACTGGCAGATTCCCTTCGGTTTATTCAGGCAGCCGCGGTTTCGGTGACGGGATCTTTCTGACGGCAGGCCTGTTCAACTTCCTTGAAAGTCGGGCGAATATGTTCGGGCACCGCGCGGCGTCCGGCCTCCACCGCGAGTGTGGGCGACATCCCTTTCAGAAAAGAGAGAATCACCACGCGCAGCACGTGATAATAGGCATGCTCTTCGTCGACCACCTTGGTTAGATTCGCGGCTATGGGGCCAACCATGCCGTAACAGAGCAGGATGCCGAGGAAGGTCCCTACCAGGGCCGCAGCCACCTTATGTCCGATCTCTTCCGGGGGCCCCCCCAGCGCTGACATGGTCACAACCACGCCAAGCACTGCGGCCACAATGCCCAGTCCCGGAAGTGAATCGGCCACCGTCATCAGCGAGCTAGCGGGCAGCACAGACGACGCGTGATGAACATCCATATCCAGTTCCATCATCTGGTCCACATCGTAGGGAGACGCGCCCCCGGTGATGGCCGTGCGCATGGTATCGCAGACAAAGTCGCGGGCATGGTGATTGGTCAGAAAGCCGGGGCACTTTGCGAACACTGGGCTCTTCTCGGGCTCTTCCACGTCCGATTCAATTCCAACCAACCCGGCCTTGCGCGCCTTGTTGAAAAGCTGGAACATCATGCGAAGAACCTCGACGTAGCTTTGCTTGGAGTAACCCGAACCCTTCAGCACCTTTCCGAAGCTGTTCGCGATACGCTTCAGGACATGCACCGGGTTTGCAGCCAGCAAGGTGCCAATCGCCGCGCCGCCAATGATCAGGAATTCCGAAGGCTGCATCAGGACCATGACAGGTCCCTTTTCCATCAGGAATCCGCCCAACACCGCGCCAAAAACCATCAAGATGCCAATAATCATGAACATCTCTTCAATTCACCTCCCTGGCATCCCGCATTACAGCGTCCTTCAAACCCCGCGGCCAGCATCGGCTTCGCGACGGGCCTTTTCTCAATAGCTATCGGCATTCTTGTGTTGGCGATTCAGGGTTTCGCAAGACCTGAAACTCAAAACCGCAACGGCGGCAAACTCAACCCGGCTGCTGTGATCGAGGGCGGATTTCAGCCGCACATGTGTTCCTGCAATTTGACTCCGATCTCTTCGACCTCGACGGGCATGCTGAAGTAGTAACCTTGCATCTCATAGCAATCCTGGCCGCGGAGAAAGTCCAGTTGCTCGGCACTTTCCACTCCCTCGGCAAGGACACTCAGGTTGAGAGCCTTCGCCATATTGATGATGGCGGTCGTGATCGCCGCATCGTTGCTGTTACCTGAAACATCTCGCACGAACGAGCGGTCGATTTTGAGCCGGTTGACCTTGAAATGCCTCAGATAGCTCAGGCTGGAGTACCCAGTACCAAAATCGTCAATAGCCAACTTGACACCCATTTCTCGTAATTCATGCGAAACCATGAACATCAGGTCGGCATTGCTCAGCAAAAGGCCTTCGGTGAGTTCCAGCTCGAGGTATTTCGGTTCCAGCCCCGTCTCCTCAAGAACTCCACGGATCAAGTCGCAGAAACCCTTTTGCCGAAATTGAACCGCGGATACGTTGACTGCGACCGGAACCCGGCGCAGACCGGCGTCCTGCCACTTCCGGGCCTGTGCGCAGGCTGTTCGCAGCACCCATTCTCCAATCGGTATAATCAGGCCACTGCTTTCAGCGATCCCGATAAAATCCGATGGCGGAATCAATCCCAACTCCGGATGTTTCCAGCGCAACAGTGCTTCCAATCCTGAGATTTCGTTGTCCCGAATGTCGATCTGCGGTTGGTAGACGAGAAAGAGCTCCTTCCTCTCGAATGCCTGGCAAAGGCCATTTTCCAGCCTCAGCCGCTTAAGCAACTGTTGGTTCATCTCTTCGGTAAAAAACAGGTACGAACAACTGCGCAGATCCTTGCCCGAACACATCGCAACGTCGGCTCGCTCAAGCAGCAGGTGGCCGTCATCGGTGTCGCGGGGAAACATGCTGATGCCCATGGACGAGGAATTGCTGAATGCGTTTCCAAGAAAAGGGAATTCCGCATTGACCGCAGTCACTACCCGTTGAGCGACCCAGTCGACCTCTGCTTCAGACTCCACATCCTCGAGAATGATGGCAAATTCCGCTCCGGAAAGCCTGGCAATTGTCGGCCTCTCGCCCACCGCTTCCCTGATGCGCGTTGCAGTATCTTTCAGGAGCCGGTCGCCGAACGCTCTCCCGAGCGAATCGTTGATCCTCTTGAATCGCCCGAGTTCCAGCAACAGCAAAGCCACGTACTTGTCGTCGCGGCGCGCAGCGGCGACCGCCTTATCCAGCTCTTCCTCAAATAGCAATCGATTGGGAAGCTCCGTGACAGTATCGAAGTAGGCCAGTCGCCGGATCTGGTCCTCCATCTCCCTGCGTTCGGTGAGGTCCTCGACCGTGCCGATATATTCTGTTAACCTGCCGAATTCCCGGATTTCACACACACTCAGCTCAATCCGCTTACGCGTTCCGTCGCACCCACTCCCCTCGGCTTCAAAGCCGGACAGCGAGCCGCATGACTGGAGATGAAGGAAGAGTTCCTTCCACTTGCCTGGGTCGGCGAACATACGCTTCCCCAGAACGCATCCTTGCGCAATCATCTGTTCTGCGGTGTGATACCCGCAGATTTGCGCCATCGTGGTATTAACATCGAGTACCTTGCCATCGGCGTCAGCGCGGAAGAACCCGATCGGAGCAATCTCGAGAATCCTTCGGTAGTTCTCTTCGGTTGCCGCGAGCATTCGATTTGATTTTTCGTATTCGGCAAGAAACCGATGCAGTGACTTGAGAATCTCGTACCAGGCGGGCTTAGGACGCGCTTTTCGCCTGCGTTCGAGGAACGGAAGCTGGAGCGGTGCGGTGTCCGCATCCCAAGGCTCATACTCGACAGTTTTTTTCACGCGTGGACCCTGCTTCGAAGCCGCTATAAAAGACACAGGAATTCCTGAATCCCGGCAAAGCATAGGCATATATCGGCCTTTTGCCCGCGGCATTTCAGTGACGGCGCAGAAAAGCTGCAGAATCGCAAAAAGTACGAATGGAGTTGGCGGCGAGAGACTTCCTTTGCAGTCGTCGACGCATTCGGAACCGTCGCACTGGGCCAGCCGGCCAATTTTCTTGCCTTCCCGCCATCTGAAAACCACACCCGATTCTGCCGATAGAAACGCGAGTTGAGATTACCGGCAAAGCGTGCGCTGAAGCCGCTTTGCTATGTCTCCGGGTTGTCGGCACAGAATGCGGCTGTCCCGTTTTCCGGCTTGTGTCCTGCTTTTTCAAAGAATGAGATACAGAAATGCGCATCGATAGAAGCACCGTCATAGGCATTCTGATCGCACTTCTGGGTATGGGAGCCGGACTGCTCATCGAGGGTGGCAAACTTGCCCAGGTGTTGCAGCCGACCGCGGCGATGATCGTCTTCGGCGGCACAATTGGAGCGGTTATGGTTCAGTTTCCGCTTTCGGTCGTGCTAGAGGCGGTTGTGCAACTCAGAGAGGTCTTCTTCAACCCTGCTCGTCAACCCGATGCGCTGATCCAGAATCTGCTCCGCTATGCCCATAAAGCGCGCAAAGAGGGCCTTCTCTCACTGGATGCCGAGTTGAACAAGATCCAGGAACCGTTCCTGAAAGAGAGTCTGATGCTGGCCGTGGACGGAGTGCCCGTGGAAGATCTGCGCAAGATGATGGAGTTGCAACTCGACTACCGGGGTGAAAAGGACGAGCGGATTCCAAAAGTATTTGAAGCTGCCGCCGGTTATTCACCGACCATTGGAATTATCGGAGCCGTCCTTGGGCTCATTCAGGTGATGCAGCATCTGCAGAACATCAATGAAGTCGGCAAGGGAATCGCAGTGGCCTTTGTAGCCACAATTTACGGGGTAGGCGCCGCCAATCTGCTGTTTTTGCCGTGGGCAGGGAAGCTCCGGAGCAGAATTCGCGAAAAGCAGGTAATTCACGAGATGACGCTCGAAGCCGTGCTCGCGATTGCCGAAGGTGTGAATCCGCGCGCGCTTGAAATGCAACTGGGCAGCTTTGTGCCTTTGCCTGCCCGAGCCAGCATGCATAAGGTGCCGGCGCCATCGATGGTGAAGCAAAGATGAGGCGAAGAAGAAAACCAGCCACTGAGGAGTCGGTGAGCCACGACCGGTGGCTGGTTTCCTATTCCGACTTCGTTACGATCTTGTTCTCCTTCTTTGTGGTGCTGTTCGCCTCGGCATATAGAGACAATCATGCCATCATTCGCGTCTCGTCAGCAATTCACAATGGATTTCAGTCTCTTGGCGTGATGGCCGGGGGGCAAAACAAAGGCGCCATTGCGTACTCCGGCCTGCCGACTCAAGAACCGTTCGCTCCTGTTCCCAATGCGTCCGACAAGGGCCTGCCGCCAGGTCCCTCCGTTGAAGAGGTGCTCGCGCTCCAGAAAGAGTTGCAGGCGGCGATGGGGAATGAGTTGAAGAACCAGGAAATCGAATTATCCATTACACCGGAGGGATTTGTCATCAGCCTGAAAGAGCTTGGATTCTTCAACAGTGGCCAGGCAGCCTTGCTGCCAGGCGCTGCGGAGAAGATCAAACGAATCGCCAAGATACTCTCAGAACATGGTCTGGAGCTTCGCATCGAGGGACACACCGATAACCAGCCAATCCACAACGACCAGTTTGGATCGAACTGGGAGTTATCGACAGCCCGTGCGATGGCGGTATTGACCATCCTGGTCGACGAAGCCGGATTCGACCCTCGAAAAGTTTCCGTCGCAGGCTTCGGCGAATATCGTCCGGTCGCTGACAATGCTACGCCGGAGGGGCGCGGAAAGAATAGGCGCGTGGACCTGGTGGTAGTAAGCGGAACTCCTACCCCCGTTTCTCTTCCGCAGACTGATAACATCCACGGAGCTGGTTGAGGAATAAAGGGGGCAAAACGGCTGCGAGTGCCCGTTGGTATGCGGTATGACTTTTGGGGAATTGCAACCCCTCTCCAAGTGAGTTCAGAATGCCGATATAGGTAAATCGTGTTTTTCTCCTGGAGAGCGAATGACCTCACATGTTCTACCGGCCCCAAGTGACGAGGATGGTGTCGACCGGACGGGGGGACTCTGCTACCTCGCTCGCCAGCCTATCCTCAACTCACGCGGCGGGGTTCACGCCTACGAACTGCTCTTCCGCAGCGGCATCGAAAATTCGTTCGGCGGTTGCAATCATGAGACGGCTAGCCGCATCGTTTTGGACGATGCCGTAGTCTTCGGCCTCGAAGATCTCTCCGACAGCCTTCCCGCCTTCATCAACTGCACCGCCGAGGTGCTCACCGGCGAGCTTGTTGGCATCCTCCCGCCGCGGCTCACCGTCCTCGAAATCCTCGAAACCGTGGAGCCCACGCCCGCGCTCATCGCTGCCTGCCGCAACTTCGACATGCAGGGCTACCGCATAGCGCTCGACGATTTTCTCTGGGACGCAAAGTTCGCGCCATTGGTCGAGCTCGCTACCTACATCAAGGTCGATTTCCTCGGCTCCACGCCCGAGGAACGCCGAGAGATCCTCCGCCAGACGCACGATTGGGGCGCCCAACTCGTCGCCGAAAAAGTCGAGACCGACGACGACTATCGCCAGGCCGCCAGGGAGGGCTTCTCACTTTTTCAGGGCTACTATTTCTGTCGCCCGGTCGTGATGGAAAAGCGCAAGATCCCCTCCAATACACTCTTCCATCTCGAAATCCTGCAGGAGTTGCTCAAAGAACCTCTTGATATCCACCGGCTGGTCCCGCTCGTCAAGAGCGACGCCTCGCTCACGTACCGTCTCCTGCGCCTGGTCAACTCCGCCGCTTTCGGCATCCGCTCTGAAATTCGGTCCATCCAGTCGGCCCTTGTCATCACTGGCGACGACGCCTTCCGCCGCCTGGCCACCCTCGCTATCGCCAGCGAGTTCAACGCCGGCCGGCCCGCCGAAATCCTGCACATGGCCCTTATCCGCGCGCGTTTCTGCGAGCTCGCCGCCTCACTCTGCCGCCTCAACCCCACCGAGCAGTATCTGCTCGGCATGTTCAGCCTGCTCCCCGCCATGCTCCAGGTGTCCATGGATGAGGTCGCCCCCATCCTCCCGCTGCGCGTCCAAATCCGCGAATCCCTCCGTGGCATCGACCTCCCCGAGCACCACCTCCTCGCCTGGCTCGAGGCCCACGAGCGCGGCGACTGGGCCGCAAGCGACACCATTGCCCTCCAGGACCGCGTTAACCGCGAGAAGCTCTTCCGCTCCTACGCCGAAGCCGTCCGCTGGTCTGCCTCCGTCATCGGCTCTACCGTCTGACCATACCTCCGCCTCGGTCCTTGGTAGTTAGCCCTTGGCTATGTCTTGCCATAATTTCGTGAGCGGCACATGAAGCCGGTATTAAGAAGCCGGGGCCGCTACGCCAATCACGTCTAACAACATGAAGTTGCCGGTTGCTACGCGGACAAGCACCTCGCTGAGCGAACGCGCTTTTGTGTCCTGACGCCAGCCGTACTTCTCCAGGGAATAGCCTCAGCCACTGCCAAGCTTTGCCGTATCGAAATCTCGAGTTCCCACAGGAATTCGCCTCGGTACCCAGCGATTCGAGTCGTCATGGAATTCAGCATACCCCAGCCATTTCGGGAGTATTTTGTCGCCTATCCGGACATAACCCCGTTTTTCAGCCTAATGTCCGTTTTGCCGGTCATCCAGGAGTAATGCGCATTCTTCCTTCATAAAGGAAATCCTCGAAATGCCCAAATGTACTTGTCGTTGCAGGAGTGAATGGTAAAGAGGAGCTACGCCCGCATCTTGCGCGACTCATTCTTTTCGATGTACATCGCATTGTCGGCATTTTCTATGACCTGCTGCATGGTCTCTCCGGGATTCCACTCGGCGACGCCAAGAGAGGCATCAATTCGGATTTCGAAGGGCTTCGAGTCTGGTCCGCTTTGAATTCTGTACTTGCCAAACACCCATTGTCGAATGCGGTCTATATGCATCTGCGCGCCGAATAGGTCGGAGGAAAGAACTACAACAAATTCATCTCCGCCCCAACGCCCAACTAGATCACCCGACCGGGTATTCAACTGCAATTCCGTCGCGAACTGTTTGAGCAAGTCATCCCCTGCGAAGTGTCCATAATTGTCATTTACTTGTTTGAAGTGGTTCAGGTCGAGCATCACCACGCAAAACGTCTGCTCGTTTTCGATGTTCTTACGCACGCGTTCTTCAATGCTGCGACGGTTAGCGACCAAGGTCAATACATCTCGAAAAGCGAAGTGTTCCGCTGACCTAAGCCTGGTCTCGTAGGTTGAAACCTCGGCCTTCAATTGAGCGACTAACTCCTCACTATCCCGTGCCATCTGCTTGACGTTGTCTTTCAGCTCGGTGACGCGCTCGACCAGAGAAGAGCGAATTTCGGTCAAGTCATCAAGGTCAGCAATCCGTTCAAGCCGGCCAGTCAACTCTTTGAATTGGCTGGAATATCCCTGATCCCTGGTACCGACAGACTCGGCAGCTTTTGCTAACGCAATCAGGAGCTGTTTTACCTCGTCGGTCTTACTCTTAAAATGATCGGATGTCCGCTCTCCCCATTCCTCCAGGAAGGACTCAACCTCTGTAGCTGCCTGCTTCAACACTTTTGCAGTTGCGCCCTCTGAAAGACGGCACTCAATTCCGCGCAGGTTCGCTTCGAGGTCGGCCCCAAGCCCTGGAACAATTCGAATCGCGTTCTTTCCGATGCTTGAGAGAACGGCGCAATAACATTCCATGGCTTCGCGATCGATGCGATCTTGAGGCTTGGGGAGATCCAATGCGTCCATATCGAGATACTTCTTGAGAGAAATCATAGAAGATAGCCCGGCGAAGTCCTTTCTCGCTCCGCTGGCAGGTTCAACTGCCAGACTCCAAACGCATCGAACGCTTGACTGACTTCCAGCGTCGCGATGTACAGCGCGGCTGAGGCGAATAGAGAATCTGTTGATACGAAATGTGACTTAACTATCGGTACTTTGGAGGGCAGATTCTAGGGACGCATCGAATAGAGTGATCTAGAGTTACAGGCAAGCCACGCTCAAAGAAGTCCGCGTTCCGCGCCCGAAAGGCCGCCTGCGGCAAATGCCCAGGCGCGTAATTGCGGATGCTGGCTACAACTCCGACCCGCTGCGCGAGCGATTGAAGAAGCGGGCCATCGAGTTGATTGCGCCCTACCGCAAGAACAACAAACGGCTGCGCTATGAAGACGGACGCAAGATGAGGCGTTACAAACGTCGATGGATGGTGGAGCGCACCCGGCACAAACTGAAGCTGAATCTTGGCTTCGTCGATTAGGCTTTCACGTCGCCCATCGCAGGCACACCCGACTCGAGGGGAAAAATGGTCCACAATTTGTGCAGCTTGAATTCGTCCGAACGACTGCGCTGCGATTCGACCACGCAAGATTTCGCTGCCAGGTCCCGGTAGCAATCACTGCACAACGAATGGGAACTGCAATCCGATTGCGCGACTTCAAGCCAGGGTCTCTGACAGGCCACGGTGCAATTTCGACCCACGTTTTTCGCGTGATAGAGAGCGACATCAGCAACGGCAATTGCATGCATGGGGTTTGTCGGGCCAGGGGCCACACCCACAGCGCCAATACTAAGGCTGACGTTGACCTCAGTCTTGCCGAAGATCATAGGTTCATTGGCAATCGACAAGCGAATTCGCTCTGCGATCTCATAAAGTTGGACTTGGGTCACACCAGGAAGCGCGATCATAAACTCTTCGCCACCATAGCGCCCGAGAAAATCGTAAGACCTTAAGAGACGTTTCAGGCGGGCCGCTATCTCTGTGAGCGCGAGATCGCCGGTGAGATGACCAAATCTGTCATTGATCTTTTTGAAATGATCGATATCGAGCATCAAGAGCCCGGTGGTGGATCCTGAACGCGACGCGCGGTCCAGTTCAGTCTCAAACAGATCGAGAAAAGTCATCCTGTTCCAGATGCCGGTGAGGCCGTCTTTTGTGGCTTGAACGCGCAGGCTTTCGCGGGCGTCGATGAGTCGACGCTGCACTGAAACAATACGAGCCGCAACCGCAAGTCTGGAACGCAATTCAACCAGGTCGAACGGCTTCACCAGGTAATCGTCTGCCCCGACTTCCAGCGCAAATGCATGGTCTTGCTTGTGGCTTTTGGCAGTGATCAGCAGTACATAGTGATACAACTCAGATTGCTTGCTTCGAAGTCTGCGGCAAATCTCCGCGCCATCGATTCCGGGCATCATCCAATCCAGGATGACCAATTCGGGAGAACCATCCTGTTCCAGGATCTTCCAGGCTTCTTCGCCATCCCTGGCGACCTCAACCTGATACCCCGTCTCCCCCAGCCAGTTCGAGAGCATATGACGGACTACGACGTCGTCATCTGCCAGAAGAACGCGAGGGCGGAGATTCACAAGTCCTGCCCAGTCGCAATTACTCTCGCCGCTCTGGGAGGACTCAGGGCTCGGCATGCAACTCGTACTGGTCTGATAAGAAAGGCTTCTCATCGAATTATCACGGCTTAGAAATATGAATGCACGCGAAGGGCCAATTCAAACGAACACCTGAATCAAGCGGCTGCCCAAATCGACGCAAGGGAGAATCAATCGAGTCAACATGGCGAAAGATCGCTTCAGATGAGGAGTTGACGGGGACCCACTCCACGCAATCTTCGCTGAACGCTTGCCCAGGCTGAATCCAGCATCGATTGCCGAAGCGCGTGGCTTCTCATGATTCCCTCATATTGCGCGTTCATCATGCCGGTCACGATATGATTTGCATCGCTCGATTGTCTCTTTGGACGACGAAGGGGGAACAGTTCAGGTCTACGATTTCGACCCGGAGAAGCCTGTCGGAACCATCCAATCCGCATGGGAGTCAGCCAAGAAACGAACTCAGCGCCACTGCCCTAGTGTGGCGATGGAACTCTTATCGACCGTGAAAAACCTTCAGCGGGATACGTCTGCGAAGGTTGCCACTTCGAGACGCTGGAACTCCCCGCTGGGTTGACCAAGCTTCGTTTCCATAATTTGAGACACTGCGCCGTCTCTCGGATGATTGCGGCCCGTGTTCCCATTCCCATGATTGCGAAGATCGTCGGATGGTCGCCTAGCACGATGGCGAAGATGGCCGCGCGCTATGGTCCTCACGCCGGCCGGGGTTAAAGAACATGGACTCGCAAGACGAGTAGAGAAGGCGCAAGGGGCAGCAGAAGACGCGATTGATCGAGCGGCGCTGGCTCTTGATCTGGTACGTGTTTCGCGGAAGATGATTGCGTCACTTGTTGAAGACCACATTGCGGAAGCGGGAAAACGCCTGCGGGGCAGTTTGCTGAAATGATTAGAGGCTACACGCTCATGAAGTCGATAGCATGAAGGTAGGCTTATGCTCGACAATTAGGAAGGCCCTCGTCTGCCAAGACGAAGGCCGGTGCTGCGAGACGCGAATCTCTACGCCCATCTTAAGGAAGGGGGGATACTGTGTCCACGCAAAATGAACAAGAATTTCGAGAAATTGCTAGTTTGGCTTGTCGGTGGGCGGAGGGCAGCTTAGCATCCCTTCAAAAGAGGCAAATGTCCCGGCATCATCGAGCGCCTTCCACATGTCCGAGAAATCTTGACGGACCTATTCCCGCCTCCCCGGATCAAGAAGGGCCTCATCCCGAATGTTCATCAAAGCATCGTGAGTAACAACTCCCTTGCCGACGAGAATCTTCCCATACACGTCATTCGTGATCGAAAGATTCTCAAGTTCGGTGCATATTCTGCGCAGGGTTTCATTGAATTGCTCTAACCCCATCCAAGCTCCCTCCATCAAGCAATGGCTGATGCTGGAATCCGGTTTGCGCATCAGGGAGGCGCTGCATCTGGAATGGGCGGACATTACGCTTGCGCCGGTCAATGGCGCTCGATTCGGCTTTCTGCGAGTGAGGGAAGGCAAGAGCAAGAATGCCCGCCGGGTTATTCCGCTGACAGACCGGGCGGCGGCGATGCTCCGGGAGCGGATGAAGTCCAAGGCGAGCCAATTCGTGTTTGCCAACCGGGACGCCAAACCCTACCTGGGAACGTCGATCAATCACCTGCACCGGGACGTTTGCGCTCCCAAGATCGACGGAAAGCACCGTCCGCTGTTCCCCGCCGATTTCGTTCTCCACTCTCTACGCCATACAATGCTTACTAGGCTTGGGGAATCGGGAGTGGACGCTTTCACCATCATGCGGATTGCGGGGCATAGCATCATCGTGGTTTCGCAGCGGTACATCCATCCAACCCCGGAGGCAGTGGAGCGGGCATTCGAGCGGCTGCAACTGTCCGGCGATTTCGCCGTAATCGAGCCAAAACGACTGCCACCCGCTACAGTATCCTCGACACTCACCGGGACGGTTGCCGTAAGTCATTGAAGGGCCTGTAGCTCAACGGTTAGAGCAGAGGACTCATAATCGTACGTCGTTGATTTTGCATAACTTAGCAGGCATTTGCACGATCCCGCGTAGACATGCAAAAGGCCCATTGAATCAATATCTTGTGCTTAGATTTGGGTCAGCGCTGGTCCACACCCACATGCAGCAATTTGCAAATCGAACCGGCACCAGAACCGGCACCGGTTTTACGCATGGGTCAGCGCCTGCGCTGCCCGATGGGTGAGGTAGTTTTGCCCTGACCGCGAGCAATCGGCAAAGAAGTGAAATGCTTCCACTCTTTACTGGCCAGGATCTCCTCCAGCGGCCGGGAATCAACAAACCTCAGGTGCGCCCGGACAATCGAGCCTGCGGAATGGCCCGGCGCCAGTCAATCCGTGCAGCATGGCCTTCACGATATTGTGCGTCCGCAGGTTCAACAATTCCCTTGAACGCAAAAGTATAGCGCAGGCGCTAAAGGCCTGTGGGCCATCGAGATCAAGCGCAGCCTCACCGGACGGCCAGAGAGAGGGGATTAAATGGCCTGTCAGGATTTGAAGCCGGATCGCCGCTTCCTGAGGGCTGTTGCTTTAAAGCTGGAACGAAATGAAGAAGAGGTAATCGTCATTGATCTGCGGAAAACCTGTTGGACTGAAGAATTGATAACTGAACCACCGGCCCGTAAGGGCGGCTGCCGTGCTCCAGCACAACAATCATGCGAGCGTCACGCGAGGAGTGGCCGCACACAGCGCTGGAAAGGTGCCGAAGGCTCGAACTCCCTATTTAAGGCCGCTTTTCGTTGCATCAAGTCGCTATTCGAGCGTGAACCGTGCCGGCTTTGGACGTATCACTTTGATGGTTCTTTCCAGGTGAAGCGGCCCGGGGACAGATTGCCTCGGAATGAACCGCAATTACGATCAAACTCTGTCCAACATCGCCTGGAAGAGGTGCAGGCGCCTGTGCGCTATTGCTCAGTTTTTGAGATTAATCTCCAAAATCGCGCGGAAAACTGACATAGTTGATACAAAGAGCGGGCTGGCGGTTCCGATCAAATGTGACCTTCCTCTGATGTCTCCACCCTGCAAGTATCTCTATGGGCCCAGCCTTGCGGCGTCACAGATCGTTCGTATTGCCAGTTATGCCTGACATAGGCGATGTCGCTCAGAGGAGAGACGATGAGGTCATGCAAGTGCAGTTCTGGGTCGCAATTCTTGTTAACCTGTCAGGCTTGCCTGGCAGGAATGCGCGGTGAGCAATCAATCCAGGAGCCATCCTGCACTAAGTTCCGCCGGGCGATGCTCTTCGCATTAGCCGCTGTGCTCATGGCAGCAGTGCCCCTGCAGTCAAGATCGCAATCAACATCCTCTTCTGGAGATCCCTCCCCGACTGCGGCGATCGCAGTCCCTGCGGTACAGAACCCGACATACGAAAGGCCGACGTACAGGACAAGGGTGAACAACTACGCTTTCGACGCCTTCGGTCCTTATCCAATTGTCGCCGCCGCGTTCGCCGGTGGAGTCAACCAGTTGACCAATGCTCCACCCGAGTGGAACCAGGGCGCTGAGGGCTACGGCAAGAGATTTGGCAACGTCTTCGGTATTGCGGCTGTTGGAACCACTGCGCGTTACGGGCTGGCTGAAGCCTTCAAGGAAGATACGCTGTACTACCGCTGTGAATGCAGAGGCCCGATTCCGCGCCTGCGCCACGCTGTGATCTCTACCCTGACAGGGCGCAGAGGAAAAGACGGTCATCGCGTCTTCTCTTTCCCGGCGCTTATCGCGCCCTATGCGGGCACCATGACTGCGGTGTACGGATGGTTTCCGGGCCGATACGGCGCAAAGGATGCGTTCAGGATGGGCAATTATAGCCTGCTGGGATATACGTACGGCAACATTGCACTGGAGTTTGTCTACAGCGGACCTCATGCCCTGATTTCGAGGATGCATTTGAACAACGCGCGCGGTGCACCGGCCCCGGGCCCGAATCATTGAACGACCGTGGCTTAACGGCAATTGCGAGCCTGAACCCTCCCCTTCCGCGGCCGCGGACCGGGCTCGTATCTTCCGTTGCGGATTCTGCCGGCCGGCTGGTGAAGCGGTTCTTCGAGTGCTTCTGCAGCCTGGGCGTCTTCTCCTAGCAGGTTCTCAAGGTGACGGTGACGCCGGCGTATGAATGCGGAATGGGTGGATTCCGGACGGCATAGCGGAATACATTACTGAAGAGGGGCCGAATCGCAATCGTTTGGACATCGGCTACTGGTCTTACACCGAAACGGATGTTCCGGCGTATCCCGAAACCAGAATGTTTACAGGAACGTCGCGCGGCGAACCTGCGGCTAGGCGGGGGATGGCTAGGGAGTGGAACTGATCCTCATAGGCAAACTCGCCCAGGTCGACAGCGGCCGGCGTTCCGTTTACCATTGCGCAGACTTGGGCAAGTTCCGTCTGCCATAGAATTCCGTCTGCCGCAAAATCAAGCGTCAGGGCTTCGAGGGCACTGCGCGGGAGATCGCCCCGGCCGCACCGATGAGGCCAGCCAGTTCATCGGGAATCTCAACAATGAATTCATGCCTGATTCGCCTGCAAAACAACCGGTACTTCATTTAATTACCCCCGCCGACCGCGCTTCGACCGCCCGAACCTGCGCCACCGCCTCAGCCAGACTTGTAGCCACCGAAGCCGAAAGCGACTTCACCAGTCTCTGCATTCGAGCCTCGCTCGGACGCTCAAAACTCCACAATCCCGCAATCAGCGTTGGTGAATTCGCTTTTCCCCCAATGCTCTTGGCCACCTTCCGCACATTCCCCTCCGCGAACGGAGGCACCGCCGAAATACAAACCACGTCGTCCGACTGGCACCCCGCGCTCGCGATCAATTCTCCCGGCGAATCCGTAACGTGGAAAGGTATCGCCGGAAAGCCCTCCTGCAACAGAAAATGCGCGCACATCGCCGCGGCAATCTCGTCGGCCGTATTCCGCGCCGGTATGCAAAACACCCGCGTATGCCGCATTTCCCGCACCACCTTGGCCGCGGCTTCGGCCTCCGTCAACTCCAACACAAGTTCGCTGATGGTCTGCACGATGAAATCCTCGCGCTTTGCATCCAGCTGCCCGGTCTGCCGGTCTCGTTCCGCCATCGCCAGCGCCGGAATCACAATCCGGTCGAAGACTGACATCAGGGGCTTATTCTTACCCTCCGATTCCAGCGTATTCATCGCGTCGTGCTGGTCGAGCGCGAGTAGTCGTTGGTAGAAGATCACGTCGGGCTTCAGTACCGGCTCGTCGCCTAGCACCACATTCAGGAACTCGAACTGAGGCGAATGCTTCCCAAGCACGCTGAGACAAACCGTCAGCGGCGTCGAAAGCACCAACCCCACGGGACCCCAGATCACGGTCCAGAACACCGCTGAAACCAGCAGCGCCATGGCCGAGAGTCCCGTATTAACCCCGTACAGCATCGGCTCCACAATGTTGCTGACAATGGCCTCCGTCACGAGGAAAAGGGCAAGCACTGAAAGCGGAGTGCGCCATCCATCGCTCTCCGCAACAGCCACCGCGAAAGGCAGCAGCGTCGCAATTACCGACCCGATGTAAGGCAGAAATCGAAGCATCATGGCCAGCGCGCCCCAGAGCAGCGGGCTGGGCACGCCCAGCAGCCAGAGGCCGAGCGCAATCACCGCGCCGAACCCCGCATTCACGGTGAACTGCAGCAGCACATAGCGGCTCACTCGCCGCCCCGCGTCGTCCATCGCTTTGGTGGTCGCCGGAAGCTTCTGCTCGCCCAACAGCCGCAACAGCCGGTTCCGCAGATTCTCGCGGTCGATCAGCATGAACAGCGTAAAGATCAGAACCAGGCCCGCAGTACCCATCGGCCTGAGCACACCGCCCGCATACTCGCGGATTGCCTGCATCACGTTGTGCTCGGTAACGATCTCGACCTTCAGCGGTGCCTGCACGCCCGGCAGCTTTGGGTTGTTGATCTGGACGCCCAGATCTTCGAGTGCTGAAATGGCATCGTTGAGGCTGTTCGAGTGGCCCTGCAGCGCCGCAATCTTACGCTGGATATTCTGCGCATCGTTGCGCAGCCGGCCGCCGACTTCCATCATCTGCCCCATCGCGAGCCAGCCCACGATGGCCAGCAGATCGCACGCCACGAACAGCACCAGGCCCGCCGCCGCCGCGCGTGGGATCCGCCACCCTTCCAGCCGCTTGACTATGGGACCGAGAAGGAATGCCAGCAAAAGCGCAAACGCCAACGGAATGAGAAGCTCTCGTGCGAAGTAGAGAGCGGCGATGGCAACGATCAGGCCAAGTATCGGCACCGGCCTTGAGTTCCCGGTTTGAGAGCGTTCAGTCACGACTGAATGCTACCAGTCTCGGGGACCGTCAGAAGTGCAGCCGATCTTTTTTCCCAAGCAGTTCGCTCATTGCGAGGGACCAGCCCGGAATCGGCGGCGTCTCGTTTGCCGAGTTGCGATCCAGACGCCGCCTGCCCTCACCAAGCGGCCGTGACATCCAGAAAGGGCAGCGCACCCAACCGGCCCAAGCAGCAAGGCATGCGGTAAACAGAAGGGTTCAGGCAGCCTTTTGGGGCTGCCTACAACGCTACGATTCCCCGGCAACAAATGCTAGACCATGTTCTCTATCCGATGAGTAGGATTGGGATATGCTTGAGTTCGCTCGATGCCGTTCCGGAGCTAGTGGCTCCAGCCAAGCCACTATGTCAAACTGAGAAAGCAACCGGCACCAGAACCGGCACCAGACTGAATGAGCCTTTGGCGCAGTCGCCAACGTAGCTCATAAACGATTGATATATAATGAGATGTTGACAAAAAGGGCCTGTAGCTCAACGGTTAGAGCAGGGGACTCATAATCCCTTGGTTGGGGGTTCGAATCCCTCCGGGCCCACCATCGCGTGGGGCAACTGCTCGCTGTCCGCTCGCACGAGGCTTGTGCGGGAGCGCGGAATGGGATGGCGTGGGGCAGTTGATCGCTCAACGCTCCCACGGGATTGCGTTTGAGCGCCGCATAAATGGAACGAAGCCCTTCGCTCCGCTCAAAATGAGAAACGGACATGATTGCTGCAGCAATCAACGGTCCCGATTACTTCGCAGGCGGCGACGGATTTGTGCCACTCGCTGGCGGAACTGGCGCCGCCAGAGTCGGCGCGGCGAAAAGCGTTGTGCTGCCGGCCAGGCGTGAATCGAAGAATGTCTTCTCCATATATTTCTGCCAGGCGGAATCGCCGGTGCGCGCGGTCCAGAGCTCGGTCCATGACAGCAGCGCGCTGCCGGGCTGCAGGTCGGGATCGAGCTGCTGGTCTTCGGGCGTGTACTTTTTGATGATGGCCGGGTCGGCGAGGGCGCGAGAAAGAAAGTTGACGGCGTCGCTCAAGCGATGGCCGTGTTCCTGCAAGCTGTAGATGTTCAACCCCTGGCGGTAAGCGAGTTCGGCAATCATCACCAGCGGCTCGATGGCAAAGGCCTGGTAGTGCATGGCCAGTTCGTGGCGCGCCATCTCATCGGGGAACGCGCCCTGCTCGTCCATCTCGGCGATCGCCGTGGCGTAGGTGCGCACGCCCTGGGCGAAGAGCTTATTGTCTCCGCTGATAACTCCGGCTGCCGCGGCGGCCAGGCCGCGCCAGAAAAAGTGATTGTTGGTGCTGGTGCCGGAAGTGGGTCCGCGGCTCTCACTCACTGACTTTAGCGCAGCCGAATGCAACCAGGCGATGACGCGGTCACGGTCGGTGGAGTTGAGAGCGGGTTCGCTGCGAATGATTGATACCGCAAGTGAGAGCGAGGCGACGGTCCAGGTGGATTGAAACCAGACCACCATGTCGTCTTTGGCGTTGTAGCCGAGGAGGGCCGCCTTGTCCTGCACCCAGGGAAGTAGCGCCTGTATGACGCAGGTGGCCTCGGCCGGGTCGCCGGTCACGAGGTACTTGTCCGCGCCCTGTGCCACGATCTCCTGGATCTTGTAATACGGTTCTGAGAGCTGGTGCTCGAGCGGATTGAGTTCACCGTGACTGCCGCTCTTGTAGCGCGAGGGAATGTCCTGGCCATGCGGCGGAGGTGCGGGAAACGGAGTGCCGACGCAGCCTTTGAGGTTTGCGAGCGCGTCACGAAGTCGCGGACTCTGCGCATTCTGGAGAGCCTGGCGGCGCGCTGCCACGTCAAGAAAAGATGCGTTGGGATCTTTGACCACGAGCGGGGTTTCCGCGCATGCGGCGCCGGGAATGAGCAGCAGAATCAGGAACGCGGTGAAAACGACCCCGGCCGATTGATCGCAGCGAACAAAGCCGGATCTCTTCAGTAGCTGCGGCCCGATTCCGACCTTCATGGCAACCCTCCGCCGCCATTGATTTGGCGCACTTTCGATTTTACGGCCAGTGTGACATTGGAGTCGGGGGCAGAAGTTCCGGGATTCACGGCCGGCTGCCTAAAAAAGCCTTGCGGCGGAGACGAACGCACCATGATCGAGCTATACTGCGGCATCGGCCGGTACCAGAATTGGCGCCGGCCGATCAGTGTCTTTCAGTTTCGCTTGTCATCACATGAGCCGCGAGCGCACGCGCGCAGCCGGCAGATCCCCCTTGGTTTAAGCCGTCACAAACGAACAGGAGGTCCCATGAAGATTACCGACTCGATTGGAGCAGTGCTGAAGCAAAAGGGCCAAAGCAAGATTCTGTCGATTGCGCCTGAGCAATCGGTGTACGAGGCTCTGGAGCTGATGGCCAAGCACGATGTTGGCGCGCTGCTGGTTCTCTCCGGCAACAAGCTGGTCGGAATCCTATCGGAGCGCGACTATGCGCGCAAAGGTGTGCTGCAGGGACATCACTCCAAAGAGACGCTGGTAAGCGAGATCATGACCAGTCCGGTTCTGTACGTTACACCCCAGCAAACCGTAGACGAATGCATGGCGATGATGACGGACCACCATTTTCGCCACTTTCCGGTGCTGGAGGGTGAGACCGTGGTCGGCGTGGTCTCGATTGGCGATATGGTGAAGTGGGTGATCTCAGGCCAGGAGCATACGATTCAGGCGCTGGAGGGCTATATCACCGGGTCGTATCCGGGATGATGGCGCCGTCATGAGTGGAGTTGGCGACTGCAACAGGGCCGCGGTTCGGGCGGCGCATCGTGACACCGTACTCCCCTGACAACTTATAATCGCGGCAGGACAGCTTGCGGCATTCCCGGTGTTCCCTCAAGCGTTCTATTCTTCCCTGAAAAGCGAGAGATCCCCTTGGCACGTGAGACAGTTACCGCGCGTCTTGAGCAAAAAATCTGCATCTCTGAGGTCGCCCAGTGCTACCACTTCGACTTTGCGATCGACAGTCTGGAGCACTTCAACTTCACGCCGGGCCAATTCATTTCGGCAGTTGCGTCCGACCAGAACGGCAAGCAACAGACGCGCGCTTATTCGATTGCTTCGGCGCCGCGCGCCAATCACTTCGATCTTTGCGTGAACCGTGTCGAGAACGGTTTCTTCTCGAACCATCTGGCCGACCTGACCGATCTGCCGCCCGGCGGCGCAATCCAGATTCACGGTCCGCACGGCCACTTTGTGCTTCATGGGCCCATCACCGATTCGATCCTGATTGCCACGGGCACGGGCATTGCGCCTATGCGCGGCTATGCGCAGTGGCTTTTCCCCGAAGGCGGTCCCGATCGCAGCGAGGGCAAGGAGATCTGGCTCGTATACGGCACCCGCTACGAGACCGACATCTACTATCACGAAGAGTTCGAGACGCTCGCCGCGGAGTATCCGAACTTCCACTACCTGCCAACGCTGAGCCGCTCGCAGGATAGCTGGACCGGTCTGCGCGGCTACGTGCAGGACCACGTTTCGCGCATTATTCAGGAACGTGCCGCGAAGCTCGGGCAAAAGCTGCCCGTAACGCCCGTCGATCCCTCCACACCGCCGAACGAGCTGAGCTTTGACATCTACGCCTACATCTGCGGCCTCAACTTTATGGTCTCGAGCGTGCGCGAGACGCTGACGAACTTCGGCTGGCACCGCAAGCAGATTGTATTTGAGCGGTACGATTGAGGGGGGGGGCGTGAATCGCGGCTCGTGAATGAACGGCGTGAAGGTTATTCAACCTTTGATCGGCTATAAACCGAATTGCATGAACTCGCTCCTCGGAAAGACAGTTTTAAGGCTCATAGCAGCCGTGGCCGCCGGCGCTGCGCTGGGTCAGGTCGTTAATCTCCGGCCTGAGTGGTGGTTGGTTTGGCTTGCTCCTGCTCTGCTTCTCATCATCGCCATCCGCTATCCTGCTCGCACCGCACGCTGGATGGTGGCCCTCGCCGCCGTCATCGGAACCAGCGTCAACTTCCACTATTTCAGGCTGGTAATGCCCCTCGTCGCCGTCATTCTCTCCATCGCGGCCCAGGCCCTGCTATGGACGTTTCTTATTCTGACTTCGAGCCGGGTGGTGCTTCGCTACCGTGCCTGGTGGACGGTGTTCGTGTACCCCGCGCTCTGGGTGGCGGCAGACACACTGATGGCCGCGCTTTTGCCCGATGGCAACTGGGGCAGCCTGGCTTACTCCCAGGGTGACCGGCTGCTCATTCTCCAAATCGCTTCGCTTGTCGGCATATCCGGTGTATTGTTTCTGCTGGCGCTGATCCCGTCGGCGCTGGCCCTGGCCATCGGCTGCGGGCGGTCTGTGCGACGCGGCTGGCTGGCCTATGGAATCACCGTGTTCCTCCTTGGCGCATCCCTCCTCTACGGGCATTTCCGGTTGCAACGGCCGGTCCAGGGCTCGGAAGTCACGTTTGGGCTCGTTTCCATCGATGATCCGATCGGAGTGAGAGCGTCGGCATCGTACGCTGAGAACATTCTTGGCGCGTACGACCGGCGTGTTGCGGACCTTGCCGCGCAAGGAGCCCAGGCGGTTATTCTGCCTGAGAAGATCGGGGTCTTCAGGCCGGCGGCGGCAGACGATGAGAAACGCCGCTTGAGTGCCGATTCACAACAAAATCATGTCTGGCTCGAAGCGGGAATTGGAATCGATGACGGCACGAGACCCACGAACTGGGCGTGGCTGTTTGCACCCGATGGATCGCTGGCGGCTAGCTACGAAAAACACCACATGGCTCCGCCGGAACGGCGTGAGCACTATGCGGTGGGGAACGACTACACGACTTACCTTGTCGGCGGCCAGCCATGGGGCATGGCGATCTGCAAGGATATGCATTTTGCCGCGCTTGGACGCGAATACGGTGAACGCCACGCTGCCGTAATGCTTGTGCCCGCGTGGGACTTTGCGTATCTCGACGGATGGCTTGAGGCGCGCACGACCGTGATGCGCGGCATTGAGAATGGTTACTCCATTGTTCGCGCCTCTCGCGAAGGCTTGCTCACGGTCAGCGATCCGTATGGCCGCATTCTGAGCGAGATTCCAAGCAGTGCGATGCCGGGCAGGTCGCTGCTAGTGAGAGCTGTGGTGCCGCCTCAGGCGCCGACACTCTATACCAGAATCGGCAACCTGTTTGGCTGGCTCTCAGTGGCTGCTGCGGCCGTATTCCTGGCGGTGGGCCGCAAACGGGCTTCGGCGGCAAACGCTGCTTGATCGGACGCTACTCGAGAGGAGCCGGGGCAACAGGCAGAAGAGTGACTCAACCCAATCCGCTATCCGCATTTAGTGCGCGAACAAGCTTAGTGGCACGGCCTCGCCCATTGCTTTGTATCCGGCGGGCGAAGGGTGGAGATGGTCGCCGCAATCGAAGGCCGGCAGAAGCTGGTCGAGGTGCTGAGGATCGCGGACGACTGCGTCGAAATCAACCACGCCGTCAAAGTGGCCTGCAGCACGAATCCACGCGTTGACGGCCTGGCGGTCGGCCTCATCGGACGGGAAGGGATGGTAGTAGCCCGACCCGGCGTAGGGCGTGATGGTTGCGCCAAAGACGCGAATGCCGTGAGTATGGGCGCGGGCGATCATTTGCGCATAGGCGCTCTCGATGTTTGCCACCATCGCCGCGTGGGCTTCAGGAGGCGCGTCGCCCCTGATACTCAACCCTCCCAGGTCGTTGACGCCTTCAACAACAATCAGCCATTTCACGCCGGCCGGAGCCAGTACATCGCGGTCGAAGCGGGCGAGTGCGTTGGGGCCGAGACCATCGATGAGCAGATGGTTGCCGCCGGTGCCGCGATTGGAGACGGCGATGTCGCGCGTGCCGGGCGTGCTTTGGAGATGCGCCGCAAACGCGTCAGTCCATCGATCGTTGCCGTTTGTAGTGGCTGCATGACCGTCGGTGATGGAATCGCCGAGAGCGACAACGGTCCCTGCGCCGGGAGCGTTATCGATGACATCGATTCCCGTTACCTGGTACCAGTGCTCCACGCGCTTTGCGTCGGGCAGGTCAGCGACTGAGACCTGGTCGCCATGAACGTAGTAAGTAGTCGCCCGGGAGCCTGGATGGCCGGTCTCACGCGAAGGCGGATCGTCAAGGTGATAGCTGACAGTAACGCTCGAGAGGGCGTCGACAGGGAATTGGATCGGGTCCGAAACCATTTCAGCGCCGGGAGGCACCGCGACATCGTTTCGGCCGGCGAAGATGAGCGCCTTGTCGGTGGCAACGTCGATGGCTGCGGACGAAAGCGAGATTGGCCTGGCAATGTGGACCGAGGTGAAATGCAGCGCCTGAAATCCGAATGCGTTGGTAAGATGCACGCGCAGCGTTGTGCCGCCCGCCGAGAGGTGAAAGATCTGGCGGATCGTAGCGTCGCGCATATCATCTGCGGGCAGCGAGTTCTGCGGCTCGGGAATCTGCTGCGAGGCGCCCCAGGTTTCAATCCAGGTTTCTGCGGGCGTCTCGGCCGCTTTCGGCGGCTTGTTTTTGGTCTTTGCCGGGGCGTGCGCGACCGCACCCAGCAACACCGCACCGCATACTGAAACCACTACAAATTCACGTGCACGCATCGTGTTTCACCAATTAAGATCGAATGCCGAAGAAAACCGCTTTCGCGAAAGCGCACCAAGAATACCATCTGCGAGGGATTATGCGCGCCATCTACCAATCGTCTCTCATCCTGTTTGTCTCACTATCTGCCGCGCTGGCAGCGCAGACCATTTCGCAACCGGCGCCGGTGAACTTCACCGCGGATCAGGATCACCAGAACATGATGGACCAGCTTGGCATCAAGGCATTGCGGCCGGGGCCGAGCGGCAACGAGAACGCACCCAATCACGCCAACTACGACGAGTCGAAGGCGAACCCTTATCCGAACTTGCCCGATCCACTCACCACGAATGACGGACGCAAGGTGACCACGGAGAAGATGTGGTTTGACGAGCGGCGTCCGGAGATCGTGGACATGTACGAAAAATACGTTTATGGCCGGGTCCCGAACAATGTCCCAGGCGTGAAGTGGACGGTGACCGCGGTGGACCACGAGTTCCTCGGATTCAGCCCGGTGACCGCGAAGGACATTGTAGGAGAAGTCGACAATTCCTCGTACCCGGCGATTGGCGTGAAGATTCACATGACGCTGGTGACGCCGGCGATGGCCCGGGGCCCCGTGCCGGTGCTGATCATGTTCGGGCCGACGGGATTTCCGAATCCCAATGAGCCGCGCGGCGCCGACATGGACAAGGTGAACAACGCCCTGAAAGCTCTGCTTCTGCAGCAGGACCCATCGCTCAAACAGGTATTCGAGTCCCATCCGGCATGGGAGCCGATCCGCAATTCTCCGTTCTTCCAGCCGCCGCAATTGAACGCGGACGGCGATCCGCCGAACACATGGCAGTTGATCGCGGCGGGCTGGGGCTTCGCGCTGCTCGATCCGGCCAGCATTCAGGCCGACAACGGCCAGGGAATCACGAGGGGCATCATCGGCCTGGTGAACAAGGGCCAGCCGCGCACGCCCGAGCAGTGGGGCGCGCTGCGCGCGTGGGCCTGGGGCGCGGGCCGCGCGCTCGACTATCTTCAGACCGATCCTTCGATTGACGCAAAGCATGTGGGCATCGAAGGCGTTTCGCGGTACGGCAAGGCGGCGCTTGTGACCATGGCCTTCGATCAGCGCTTTGCAATGGTGCTGGTGGGCTCATCGGGCAAGGGCGGCGCCACGCTGCTGCGCCGCGACTACGGCGAGGCGGTGGAGAGCCTGACGGGCGGCGAGTACTACTGGATGGCCGGGAACTTTCTGAAGTACGGCGCATCCGAGGCGACGTTCGGCAGCGGGAATCCCGGGCAGATTCCGGTGGACTCGAACGAGCTGATCGCGCTGTGCGCGCCGCGGTTGACGTTCATCAGCTACGGCGTTCCCGAGAAAGGCGATGCGCACTGGCTCGACCACCAGGGCAGCTTCATGGCCACCGTGGACGCGAGTCGCGTGTTTGCGCTGCTGGGCGCGAAGGGTCTGGAGACCTTTGGCGATTACCACACCGCGCAGATGCCGCCCATGAACCAAGGCGTGCTCGACGGCCAGCTGGCGTGGCGGCAGCATGACGGCGGCCACACCGACGCGCCCAACATGAAGTACTTCATCCAGTGGGCCGACAAGTTCATCGGCCACACGCCGCCGCAGTAGGAAGCCGTGGACGGTGAACGGTGGACGGTGAACGAGTACTGATTACAGCTTGAACAGCTCGCGCAGGCGCTTGGTCTGCGCGCGGCTGACGGGAATCTCGGTCTGCTGCTTGTCGTTCATGCGCAGCTGGTAGCTGGATTTGAACCACGGCACCACTTCGCGGATGTGGTTGATGTTCACCACGAATCCGCGATGGGCGCGCCAGAAGCTGGCGGAATCGAGGAGCTCCTGCAGTTCTTCGAGGGTGCGGCACTTCGACTGGCCCTCGAAGGTGCGAGTGACGATGCGGATGACGCCCTCGTCGATGGCGGCGAAGCAGATCTCGGCCTGATCGACGAGCAGCAGGCGGCTTTGCAACTGCACGATGAGTTTGGCCGGCTGCGCTGCAGCGCGCTCCGCGCCCTGGGTGCGGTTGAGCAGCTTCAGCAGCGCGTCGATTTGTGTACTCGTAGGTTGCGAGCCGCCCGCCAGCTCCGCGCCGCCTGCGGCGATGCGGGTACGCGCGCGCTCAACGGCCTCTGAGACGCGGCCGCGGTCGAACGGCTTCAGCAGGTAATCGACCGCATTCACGGCGAAGGCGCGCACTGCGTACTGATCGTACGCGGTTGCGAAGACGATTTGCGGCAGAGGCTCGCCACCGCCGTTGGGCCGCTTTTCAGCCAGCTTCTGAATCACCTGGAAGCCGTCGAGTCCGGGCATCTGCACATCGAGAAAGACGAGGTCGGGGTGGTACTCCTCGATGAGCTCAACGGCTTCAATGCCGTTGGCTCCCTGCGCGACGACGTCAACGCCGCCCACCTCGTCGAGCAGATACTTGAGCTCTTCGCGAGCCAATTGTTCGTCGTCGATGATGAGGGCTGAGATGGACATGGAGCCGGAAGTCTCGATTGTAGGGAGGGGGGCTTGGGAGGGTCAATGCGTTGGGCAGTCCCTCACAGTTTCACGGTTCCACAGCTTCACCAGGCCATTTTTACGTCGAAGACGGAGGGTTGGCACAGTTCGCGAGCCTTTGTATCGATGTGCAGCGTGACCGAAATCCCCACCCCCCCATATATACCCCTTTTGCGGGTTAAGTGGTTTGTTTTCAGCGACCTGTACCTTTTACCTTTTCGCGTAAGCCGCTGAAAACAAATGACTTAAAATGCAAAGTCCTCATAAATAAAGGGTTACGGAAGCTGTTTTGCATCAAATTAGGTGCAATGCTGGGTGGGTCGACCTGCGACGCGGTTCACCAAGGAACGATTGTGCGCCGGAGGGGCTTAATTATCTGCAAGAACAGTGTTTCGTGGTCGGTGGTCGGTGAACAGTGGTCGAGGTTCGTGGTCTCCCCCCTAAACGCAAAGAACGCGTTTAGGATGGGGCACCCGGCCGTTAAACAATCTGGATTTGGTTATGTGCAGCGTGACGTTACGCAGTACACTGATTGCAGGATGATTCGCAGCTTCCGGCATAAGGGGATCGAGAAATTCTTCCTGACCGGCTCGAAGACAGGAATTCAGCCCAGCCATGCCAGGAAGTTGAATGAGCAGCTCACTGTTTTGAATTCCGCCACCAGGCCCGAGCAGATGAATGTTCCCGGCTGGCAACTTCATGCGCTGACCTCCAGCCTTGCGGCGCATTGGGCAGTCAGCGTCAATGGAAATTGGCGGCTGACTTTTCGCTTTGAAGGAGAAGATGCAATTCTCGTCGACTATCAGGATTACCACTGAAGAAAGGAGTTCGCGCCATGCAGATGCACAATCCATCCCATCCCGGCAGGATTCTTGCTTATTACCTTGAGGATAGATCTGTGACCGAAGTAGCGCGGCATCTTGGCGTCACCCGGCCGGCGCTCTCCCGCGTGCTGAATGGCAAGGCCGGCATCTCCGCGGATATGGCCCTGCGCATCTCGGAGGCCTTCGGCACGGAACCGGAACTATGGCTTCGACTTCAGGCCCAGCGCGACCTTTGGGTTGCCTCGCAAAAGAAGCGCAAGAAAGTGAAACCGATAACAGTGGGTGCGGCAGCGTAGTGCATGATCTCGCACCCTAAACGCATGGAACGCGTTTAGAATGGGGCACCCGTCCCATGACTTCTGAGTTGCACGCCGTCGGGACTTACGGCATTTTCGGAAATGGTGTAGCTCTTGGGAACTTTGCGCAAGGTCGGCGCTCCTTGGGGTCGCGCCGACTTATCCCCGTGCTTTCGGTCTGCAGTTTTTCCGAAAATGCTACAGACGGAACTTTCATACCCGGTGGGCGTATTATTGGTTGAATTTCCAAGGGCGCCGATCGGGGGTGCGAAGACGGTCATGCAAGCAGCTTCCTTGGCACGTATAGGGGCTTTCCTCTTTCCTGCGAGAGCCTCCGGTGGTGGAACTCAGCAGCCGTATCGAGGCCGTCCGCTGCTGCTCTGGGCGGCTGCAGGTCTCGGCCTCTCGGCCCTGGGCTGGATCGTGGGCGGGTTCCTGGGCTCATGGGCTCCACGCACCGCCTGTGCGGTTGGAGCCACCGCGATCGCCCTGGGCTTGTTGAATCGCCAGCCGCGCGCGGCACTCCTGGGTGCGGTCAGCATTGCCATAGTCAGCCTGGCTGCAGTCCAGGTTGGTCAGTCCTTTATCACGTCGCTGCTTGCATGGCCGGTGGCCGGGTTGGTCATCGGAGTGGTCGGCGCTTTCGCGTTTCGCCGACGCCGCACGAGGATCGCCTTCATCGTCGCCGCACCGTTGTTGGGCTCCGTTGGCGTGGTGGCCGGCATACTGGCCGTTTTCCTTACTGCGAGAGGATTGAACGATTCGCGAGTGGCGGCACAGACCATGCTGGGCGGGGCAGTCGGCTTCGGATTGCTGGTGATGGCTGGCGCCGCGATCATGGGCCGCTGGCTGGATGGCAGTCGAGCGGCAGGAGGGGCGTCATGAGCGATTCATCCAATTCCAGGCTGCTCGATCGCAGGGGCTTTCTTCGCCTGGGCGCCGGCGCTCTCGCGGCATCCGCAGCATTCGAGTGGGGGCGTACCCTCATAACCCGCGCGTGCAAGTCGGCGCCCCCCAATCCGTTTGCCGCCGCTGGCAAGCCTCTGCTGGTGGTTGTGGAGGGCGAAGATTTGCATGCCATGCTGCGTGCAGGGATCGAGGCCCTGGGAGGACTGGAGCCGCTCGCGAAGCTGGGCAGCGAGGCGCTCTTTCGCGGCAACTACGTTATGTCGCAGCCCTATCCGGTGACCACCGACCCCGAATTCGTCCTGGCGGTGGCGGCCGAACTGAAGCGCGCCGGCATGGGTAAGACCAGCCTCTTTGACACTACTGGGACTCGACTGAGCCCGGCCATACAGCCTGAACACATCCTGCGGCGCCTGGGCGTCCTGGACAAGCTCACGCAAGGTGGCGTGCCTGTTCTCGCCCGGGATTTCCTGGATCCGGACGAGTTCGTCTTTGTCCGGAATCCCGCTTGGCCGATCGCAAAGCCGGTGGCGGTACATCGGCTTCTGCACGAGGCGCCCATCGTCGTCAGCCTGCCGGTCGTTAAGCGCCATGGGTGGGTGAACTTCACCTGCGCTCTGAAAATGCACTTCGGCTCAGTTGCCATGGCTGACCGGATGATCGTTCATACGAAGGACAGCGATGGCCGGTCTGGGCTGATGCAGCAGCGCCTGGTCCATTTTGCCGACGCGGTCAAGCCGCAGCTCAACATCGTGGACGCCCGCTCGATCCTGGCACGGAACGGTCCGGGGTTGGGCGGAGGAGCCGAGGTTGTCCCGGGCGTCAACAAGATCATCCTGAGCGGCGACATGGTGGCGGTCGACGCCTATTGCGCTCGTCTTATGGCCCAGCACGACGCGACCTTCAAACTCGACATGGTTGCCCCGCAGCTCAAGCATGCGGCCGCTCTGGGCCTGGGCAAAGCGGACCTGGACGCCGTCAAGGTCGTGGAGATCCGCGCATGAGACGTGTTGGCTGCGCCGCAGTGGCGTGCACGCTGGCGCTCAGCCTTTGGGCATGCCGTGGGGCCGGTCCTTTGCCTTCCGGCGCGGCGCTCGGCGGTCTTGCAGACATCGATCAACCGGAGAGCTACACGGGTGCGACGCTGTACACATACATGGATGGCGGGGCGGACTTCTACGTAAAGCAGGGCTTTTCCGAGCTCTACGTCCGACGGTACGGCCGGGGCAACGAGCGCTTTATCGTGGAGCTCTACGAGATGAAAGATGCCTCGGCCGCGTCGCATACCTACCAGAGCAGCCGCCGCCTCAATGCCGAGAAGGAACTCGCCAGCGGTTGCCTCGCCAGTGTCACGCCAGGCGAGATATTAGCCGCCAGGGGCCGCTACTATCTTGTCGGTCGTAATGAGGATCCACTGGCAAGCCAGAGCGATACGCTCATCGAGCTCGGCCGGAACCTGCTGAACAGACTCCCAGGTTCGTGCGCGTTCGCCGCAAAGAAGTGAACTCGTGCCCTGACAAAAACAACCGCAGATCCTTCGGCTCCGTTTGCCGCAAAAACGCGGCAAACGGAACTCAGGATGACATCGGTGAGGTGAGGATCGTGGTTTCCCGGGTCCCCGAAATGCGAGGGACCCGGGGCACCCGCATTTCAGGGTTTCTGGAATGCTCTCCCAGGACTACGTCCTGGGCTAACATCCTGCGCTCCCTCCGGGAGCTTGGGGCACCCCGGCGTACTTAATTCTTCGAGGAGATGAGTGAAAGAAATGTCAGGACCAAAGAACTGCGCTGACTTGCCGGCTCGCTAACTTGCTGATTCGCTCGTTATTCGCCGCCCATGACGTGGAGGCGGGCGGGCAGGTGATCCTTGGCCAGCTCGTGACCGCAGCGGGTGCAGTACTGGTCGCTGGTCCGGACCGTGCGGAAGCAGTTGCCGCAACTGGCCGAGAGCTGGTAGTTGCACTGCGGGCAGAAATGGAACTCGCTGAGCACGTGAGTTCCGCAGGCTGGGCATACCGACATCTGGGGCTGGCGCAGCAGGAAATAGATGACCGCGCCGATGCCGCCCGGCATGACCAGGCAGATGATGATCCAGAAGCGCATGCTCATGCCGCGGCGCGGAGCATCTTTGCTGATGTACCCGATCATGAGGAAGTAAAGCGCGGCCAGGATTCCCCAGGAGAAATTGAAGTAGATGCGGAGGCCGAGCGGGGGCGCAGGATGATGATGCTGCCCCGGCGCCACGATCCACCAGTAGTACTCGACCAGCAGGAACGACACCGTGGCCGCAATGATCGACCACAGGGGTATCATCCTCTCGTCTTCGTTCACGCTTATGGTGGGTGGCTTCGGCATACGTTTCTCTCTTGATCTCTTGAAGATTCCAATAGGGTACAAAACAGGGTATCCCTATTTCAATTGACGGAACAGGAAAATTGGAAGTTGCTACAAAAACGTTCCGGGCGGAAAAAAGCGGAGAGATGGGACGGTCAAGGCTCTCGGCGGAGCCAGCCGGCGACCAGCGCCGCGGCCAGAACGGCAGGCAACAGGATGCAGACCCAGAGGCTGGTCTGGGTAGCCATGTCGCTCCAGTGTTCGCCGCCGATCAGATCGTCGGTGAGGCGCCAGACAAAGGGTCCCATGGCCAGAATTACCAGCAGGATAGACACCAGGGCCAGCGAGCGAGTGCGCCGCCGGCCTTGCTTTTGCTGCTGCATTACGCCCAGCGATGCGGCGACTATGCGGCGGGTCCGGTGGGCAACTGCCCTTTCATGCGAGGCCTGGGTACCAGTCAAGGCAGAAAGCAAGTCGCGGTCGCTTTCAGGCCCCGAACCCGCGCTCCCTGACATCCCGGCAGACTTCACACGGCCTCCCGCAGCCGCAGACCGGCGCGCTCCAGCTTGGGCCGGATCATCGCCATGCCGCGATACAGTCTTGATTTTACTGTAGATAAATGCGACTTGGTAACTTTGGCAATCTCTTCGAGCGAGAGCTCTTCGTAGAACCTGAGAACAAGCACCTCGCGGTGGAGGGTATCGAGATCGAGCAGCGCCTTGGCGATGCGTTCCCGGTCTTCGAAGTTTGAGACGCGGTCAAACGCGGTGGGCTCGCCGTCGGCAACGTCGAAGCTCATGGGCCGGTCGTCGTCGCTGCCCGCCTCAAAGAGCTCGTCGAGGCTGGAGGTGGTGCGTTTGCGGCGCAGGTCGATGACCATGTTGCGGGCGATGGTGAAGAGCCAGGTTTCAAACCGGGCCTGCCCGTTGAACTGGCCGCCCCGCACCAGCACACGCATCCATACGTCCTGGAAAAGGTCCTCGGCCTGCTCGCGGTTTCCGGTCAAATAGAGCAGATAGCGCATCAGACGGTGCTGATACTTGACGATCAGCTCATCGAGCAGCCCGGCTTCCTGCCGTTTCAGTCCCTGCGCAACCGCAAGGTTCTGCTGCCGCGCCTGTTCGTCAACCGCTGCCGCCAGTGAGCTGGCGCCGCCCGAAACCAGAAATGACTTAGCCGCTGCGAAGGTCATCGTAATCAATTAGACGCTAAATGCCGGGCCGAAGACGAACGAAAAATCGATTTATTAGAAAAATGCACCTACTTTGGTGCGGAAAGCTTGCGGCGGGCCACGATAAGGGCCGCCTCCACGGCTTTGGCGGCCCTACGCTCACGTGATTCGGCGGTCTCATATCCGAAAATGCCCATCAGATGGCCGCGCCGCTGCGCCACGGTCATCGCTTTCCAGCCGGCTTCTGCAATGGGCTGGCGGACAAACGCCGCTTTCAGAATCGGGGGCGGATCGATTTCACCCTCCATGGCATGCATCATCCGCTCAGCGATTCTTTCGGCTCGCTTCAGGCGCCTCTCAGCGCCGGTTGGTTCGCCGACCCATTTTCCGATCTCGCGCCGCATCGAGTCGCTCATAGCCTCGAAGAGCTTTTTGAGCTGCCGGTCGCTTTTGAGGATCTTGTCCAGCTCGGACGGAATCAGCACTTCGCGCTCTTCGAGATCGGGCTCGAGCGTGACCCGCACCTTATCGCCGACACGGGCGTGCGCACCCTTCTGCATGTTCTTGTTGACGAGCAGAATATGCCCCTCGCCCGCCGGACCGGGGAAGAGCGAAGTGCGGAAGGCGAAGCCGCCGCTGGCGGCGTTCAAGGAAGAGATTTCGCCCTTGACCCTGCGCCCACGGCGCGTGGGCCAGGCTTTGGCGATGTCGAAAGGCACGCGGGCGATCGTCCACTTGAGCGACGTACCGTCAGGCTCCAACACCGCGGTAAAGGATTTTTTCAGTGCTTTAGGCATGGGCTACAGGCCGGTTACAGTATGCCGCAAACTCGGGCCATTGAGGAGCACCGGGTAGTGGTTCAGTTTGAAAAAACTCTTCCTCAGGGGCTAAAGCCCGCGGAGTTTTTGATCGATTCATGTACGGGCTAAAGCCCGTACCCTTCAAATTACCCATCAGCGATCATGGAAAGCAGGAGGCTTTGCTCGCATCCGGTTGACGATTCTGGTTCTCCGGCGCCTGTTTGTCAGCTTGCAACCTCCCATTCACCGCACCTTCACCCGGCTTTTCTACGGTTAAAGAAGCCAATTCGGGTAACTCGACCAACCGCCAACCAGGCTTCAACCAAGCAAGAGAGGCAAGGCTCGGGGATCGATGCGAACTTCCGAATGGATACAAGGCGGATTCGCCGCTATACTCGCGGCCACGGCATGGTTTTGGCCCGTCACGGTACGCCGCCGCATGAATATCGTGATCCTGGCGGCGATCGCCGTCGCCGCAATCCTTTGCGCGCGGCTCTTGGCTCTGTTTCATCCATTTGCGCCCGTTGCCATTCTCCGGGACTGGCTGCCTGTGCCGCTTACGCTGATTCCCTACTGGCAGACCGGCCAGCTTTTCGAGGGCCCCAACGCGCGCATCCAGGACTGGCTGATCGCCAACGACCGCTGGTTCTTCAAACAGGCTTCGCGCCTGGGCTGGCAGCTTGGGCCGGGCATCCGCCTCACCATGGAGTGGGCCTACGCGCTCTGTTACGCAATGGCTGCTGCCGGGCTGGGAGTGCTGTATGCCGCTAACCTGCGCAGCCTGGTGAATCTCTACTGGTTCTTCGCCCTCGCTCCCACCTATATCTGTTACGCCATCACGCCGTTTTTTCCCGCGCTGCCGCCGCGCAGCCTGGCGAAGACGGCCAAACCCAAAAACTTTGTCTTGAGAAAGAGCCGCGTCTTCAACCTGTGGCTTCTTCAGTACGGCAGCATTCAGGCAATTTCATTTCCCAGCGCCCATGTGGCCTCGGCCCTCGCCATATCGCTCGTACTGCTGCGCTTTGTCCCTGTGGCCGGAATCACCTTTCTGGCTATCTCAATCTGGATCGGTCTCGCCGCCGTGGTGGGGGGCTACCACTACGCAATCGATGTCGTTCTGGGAGCGGCCGTCGCGCTGGTGGTGTTTGCCGCGTGGGATCTTCACTTGATTCCCAGCACTCTCTTAACGGCGCCCGCCACCATTTTTGCCGGACCGCTTTGAGATCTGCCTTCCGCCTCGGGAAGAAAAAGGCCCGACAGAACCTTGATCCCCAGCGGCATCTTAGCTTCGGCGTCCGGCTCGCCAGGCGGATAAAGCTTCTTCAGCATTGCGCGGGGACTCTCTTTCAACATGTCGATCATGGCCACACGATGCACGCATGAAACCGTGCAATACGGCGCGCAGGCCTTCTTCGTGGTGTACTCGCGCTCCAGGTCCTCCGGCGTGTATTTCTCCAGGGGAATCGCCGGGTAACCCCGCTGCTGCGAGCAGTAGTGGACCAAGCCGTCCTCGCAGATGTACAGATAACGGCTGCCGGCGCGGCACTGCCACTGGTTCGGCTGGCCGGCGACGAGGTTTTTCTGAAAGAGACTGTCGTAGGCGAAGGCCATGAAGCCAGCCTTACGTTCATTGTGAATTGCGTCGTAGACGCTCCGCTCAGAATCGGCCAGCGGCTTCAGTTGCCCGGTGTGATCGTGAATCGCACCCACCGTCGTTTCAAAACCCAGTTCCAGCGCGCGGCGCGTGATGATGAGCGCGTCTTCAGGGTGCGCCACGCCCGAACCCACCACCGAATTGATATTCACGTCGAAATCGGCATATTCGGCCAGCCACTCGAGCTTCTTGTCCAGAACCTTGAGGCTTTTCTTCGAGACGTCGTCGGGCTGCACATTGTCGATGCTGATCTGCAGGTGCTCAAGCCCGGCGCGGTTCAACTGCCGGATGCGCTCCGGGCTCAGCAGATACCCGTTGGTGATGAGGGTGGCGATTGCGCCGTGGCCGCGGATGCGGCGGATGAGGCCGTCAAGGTCAGGATGTAAAAGCGGCTCGCCGCCGCTGAAGGTAATGATTCCCGTGCCCAGCGCCGCGAGCAGATCGATGCGCCGCATCATCTCGGCCGTGGGCACCGGGCTCGAAACCTTGTCGTACTCATTGCAGTAGGAGCAGGAGAGATTGCAGCGGCGCGTAGGAATGATGTGCGCCAGAACGGGATACTTGCGCCAACGTATGGAGCGCGCCATCATCTGCGCCTGGTGAAAGCGCCTTGGCAGCGCACGCAGATTACGAATCGCCCGTGGGAGCCCCATCTGAACCTCCTGCGGCTGGCGCGGGGCGATCGGCCAACGCCCGCGAAGTTCATTTTAGGCGCGGGTTGTGAAAAGAGGTTCAATTCGCGCGGGGCAGCGTCCGTTTCCTATCAATGTACATGGTGCCAATAGTGGTACCATAATGACGGTGGCACCTTCGAAGTAGAATCTCGAAGCCATGCGCCGCTCGCCGAAGAACGTGCGGTTTGCGGATCTGTACAAATTGTGCGTGGAGCACTTCGGCGAACCCCGGCAGCGCGGAACCAGCCATTCGGTCTTCAAGACGCCGTGGCCGGGCGACCCCCGCGTGAATATTCAAGATGACAAGGGTAAGGCAAAGGCCTACCAGGTTCGGCAGGTTCTTAAGGCCATCGAAAAACTAAGAGGACCGGACGATGAAAAAGCCCCGCATGAACCGCAGGAATGACCATTTCACCTATCGTGTCACCTGGTCAGCCGAGGATGGCGAACATGTCGGCCTCTGCGCTGAGTTCCCATCTCTCTCGTGGCTTGCGCCGACCCCCGAGTTAGCGCTCGAAGGCATTCGTACATTGGTATGGGATACCGTTCGCGAGATGGAGGATGCGAATGAGCCGGTGCCCACGCCTCTCGCAAGGAAACGCTACAGCGGAGAATTTCGGGTGAGAATTCCTCCCCAGGTTCATCGCTCTCTTGCTATTGAGGCTGCGGAACAAGGCGTGAGCCTGAACCGGCTGGCCAGCGCCAAGCTTTCGTCTTAGCCCTGGCCCACTAAAATCTACTCATGGACCTGCTTTACGGCCTGCACCCGGTGGAAGAAGCTTTGCGCGCCGGGAAACGCCGTTTCGATCACGTGCTGGTGGCCCGCGAACGCCACGACGACCGGCTGGAGAGGCTCATCGCCCAATGCCGCGAACAGGGCGTACGCGTACGCAGCGAATCGCGCGAGCAGTTGACGCAGGTGGCCGAGACCAGCGCGCACCAGGGCGTGGTGGCAATTGTGCGTCCGCAGGAGTTTCTGGCAATCGAAGATTTGTTTGCGCCCGGCCCGGCCAATCTGAACGCGGCGCGGCTGGTGCTGGCGCTTGACGGGGTAGAGGATCCGCAGAACCTGGGCGCATTGCTGCGCGTGGCCGATGGCGCGGGAGTGGACGGCGTGGTGATCACCGAGCGGCGCTCGGCCCCGTTGAGCCCGGCCGCGGTGAAGGCCAGCGCGGGCGCGGCCGAGCATCTGCGCATTGCGCGCGTGGTGAACCTAGTGCGGGCGCTCGAAGAACTGAAGCAGCAAAACCTGTGGGTGGTGGGTCTGGACGAGCGCGGATCGACCGACTACGACCGCTTCGACCTGACCGGCGACGTTGTTCTGGTTTTAGGGCGCGAGGGCGCGGGGCTGCACGACCTAGTGAAGCGCACGTGCGACCATCTGCTGCGCATTCCCATGGCAGGCGGGGTGAGCTCGCTGAATGTTTCGGCGGCCGGGGCGGTGGTGCTGTATGAGGCCGCGCGGCAGCGGCGAGTGCGTTCGGCCCAGAATTCCGCCCAAGAAGTTGCCCCACGCAGTGGTGGCGGTGCTCAACGCAAGATGCAGAAAGGCCTTGGTTCATGAAGTTGGTTTTCGCGCCCATTGCGGCGCTTGGCGTGCTTGCGGGATTGCTGGCGGCGCAAAACTCTCCTCAAGCTCAAACCTCGCAGGCCCAAGCGCCGGCGCAGCAGCCGGCGGCGCAACAACAATCGACGCAGCCCCCGGAAACTCCTCAATCGAACGGCAAGGTGATCTTTTCGCGCTCGACCGACGAGAATGGCGAGACGACGACTACCTTCGGCGAGGCTGCGACATTGGGCGCCGCGGTTACCGCACCCACCGCCAGCGACGCCGAGCGCGACGCTATGACCTTCACTGCCTACGATCTGGACGTGCATCTCGATCCGGTGAAGAACAGCATAGTTGTGCGGGCGCTGCTGAAGGTACGCAACGACGGCAAGGCTCCCCTCGCGCACATCCCTCTCGAGATCTCTTCGACTCTCAAGTGGGAACGCATTCATCTGGACGGCAAAGACGTGCCGTTCACCCTGGCCACGCTTAACTCAGACACTGACCACACCGGCCAACTGCACGAGGCTGCCGTTACGCTTGCGCAGCCGCTTGCGGCGGGCGCGACGATGGAGGTGGCCGCGGCCTACTCCGGTGCGATTACGCCAAACGCGCAGAGGCTCACCGCGCTCGGCACGCCCGATGAACTTGCACTGCACTCCGACTGGGACGGGATTGGCCTGGACTTTACCGGGCTGCGCGGATTTGGAAATGTGGTGTGGTATCCCGTTGCGGCCGAGCCGGTGATACTGGGCGACGGCGCGCGGCTCTTCGACGAGGTGGGCCAGGTGAAGCTGCGCACTGCGAGCGCGCGCTTCAGGCTGCGGCTGACCGACGAGTTTCCGCACGGCGAAGCGCCGGCGATCGCGCTTGTGAATGGCCGGACTGTTGCGTTGAATATAGTCGATCCGCCGAATCCGGTTGAGGGCGTGCCTGGCGTTGCGACGGCAGACACCGGCGACACCACACTCGGGTTCATTGCGCCGAGCCTTTTTGTGGCTATGCGAACGGCGCACCAGGCCACCAATGCAACGCTATGGACGGCGAGCGCGGATGAGAACAACATTGAAAACTGGGCGACCGCGGCGGCAGCGGTTTCACCGTTTCTGGCAGGATGGCTGGGCACGCGGCCGCGCTCAGAGCTCACTATTCTAGACTTGCCCGACCCGGACGACGCGCCCTTTGAATCCGGCGCGCTGCTGGCAACACCTTTCAGAGCTGAAGGCGAAGACCAGCTTGAAGGCGTACTTGCGCACGCGCTGACCCCTGCTTGGATTGCCGGCGCAAAGGCGGCTCCGCCGGCGTGGCTCGACGAGGGCGTGGCTTACTTCATGGGCACGCTGTGGCTTGAAAAACAAAACAGCCGCACCCGCGCGCTGGAGTCGCTTGAGTCGGTGCGGCCGGCGCTTGCGCTTGCCGAGCCGTCGAGCCCCGGTGAGAGCGCAGGCCAGCCGCTGGCGCAGGCCTACGCGCCGGCCTATTATCGCACCAAGGCGGCTTATGTCCTGTGGATGCTGCGCGACATGGTTGGAGACGGCGCGCTCTCGGCCGGGCTACGCGGATATTATGCCGCGCTGAATGAGGCAGGAACGAGCAGCGGGAGCGGCTCCGTTTCGCCGGACTCCAAATTCGAAAAGCTGCTTGAGAGCGCCTCGAATCGCGATCTGAAATGGTTTTTTGAGGACTGGGTGAATGCCGACAAGGGATTGCCCGATCTGGCCATCGACGGCGTGTTTCCTGAGACCGCGCAGGCGGGAAACACGCTTGTTGCTGTCACCATTGCGAACTCGGGATACGCTTCGGCTGAAGTTCCCGTCACGGTGAGCACTTCGGGGCCAAAGGAAACGCGCCGCGTCGTGGTTCCCGGCCGCGGCAAGGCTACGGTCCGCATCCTTGTGTTGGGCAAGCCGACGAAGGTGCAGGTGAACGACGGCTCGGTTCCTGAAACCGAAGCCACAGTACACATCCGCAACCTCGGGGCTGGAGAGAGCTCGTCGCAGCAGCCGCCTGACGCCCCTTAAGAGGCGCTGTTCCCTGCTCCCTACTCCCAGTTCTTACGCCGCCTTCAGCTTGTAACCATCGGGGTCTTTGCCGCGGACGCGACGCCACCACACCTGGAAGCTGGGTATGTTGATGGTGATGAGGAAGAGGCGGCGCAGCTTGCCAGCCGGGCAGCCGAGCGGCCTGACGCCATGCCAGGAGTGCGGGGTGCGCTCAAAGAGCAGGCTGCCGTTGCCGCGCGGCTCAATGGACGCGGCGACCTTGAGCTGGTCGAAGCTCGGCCCTGAGTGGGTGGGGAACTTGCGCTCACTGTCGAGAATCAGGATTTCGCCGCCCCATGAGGAGTCCCAATCGTCCTGGGTGTTGAAGTAGAAGATGTGCGTGGCCAGCTTGCGCGCCGCATCGCAATGCGGAGAGACGGCGCAGCCCTCCCAGGCGTAGTACCACTCGAAGGTGGGGATAAAAGTGCGCGGCCCGAGCACGCGTTTCAGGAAATCCTGGTAGACCGGCCCCTGCAGCTCGGCGATGAATTCCTTCCACGGCTCGGCGATATCGAGGCCGGGACGGTAGTGGAGCAGGAAGCGGTCGTGAGGCCCCTGGCCGTAGGCGCGCTTGATGCCGACCATTTTGTTGAAGCCGTCCACGGCAGGCAGCGTTTCGCGCAGGCGCTCGTAGCCCTCCTGAGTCAGGGTCTGCTCAAGACCGGCCCACGGATATGGCTGGCGCTTCTGAAAATCCTCAGCAGAGAGCTTTTCGAGGCAATCGCGATTCAGATAATTCATGCGTGGCTCGCTTTCTCCGGCTGCAGCCGGCAGGTCTCTTTTCAGCGTTTGGGCACATCTCACCGCGCCCTCGCCGGAGGGGAATAATTCAGCGATAGTTCCAGTCGGCTGCCGGAGTCTGTGACCGTGGGCACGGCGGGGGGTAGGGAAGCTCAGATCAAGTTGGAAGAGCGCGACAACCTTCCCTCAGGGGCTAAAGCCCGGACCCATTTTGCCGCATTTGCGGCACGGCTAAAGCCGTGCCCTTTCAAAACATCTACTTGTTCAGAGATTCCCTAAAGCGGAGTGGAGGGTTTTGCAGGGTCCAACTTGCAGGAGCTAAAGCCCCCAGATTCACTTTGGTGCCTTATCGGCACGAGTGAACTCGTGCCCTTATTACAAGACCTCTCCGGACGCGTTTCCCCGCGGCAGGTTAAGTACATGCTGTGGCAATCGGAACAAAGTGCTCTGGCCGCCGCCTGTTCCCTGTTCCCTATTCCCTGTTCTTACGCCGCTCTCAGAGTGAAGCCGTCGGGGTCTTTGCCGCGCAGGCGGCGCCACAGCACCTGGGCGGTGGGGATGTTGAGCGTTACCGAGAAGATTTTGCGGAGTTTGCCGGGAGGGCAGGTGAGCGGCTTCATTCCGTGCCAGGAGTGCGGGGTGCGCTGGAAGAGCAGACTGCCGTTGCCGATAGGGCCTTGCGCGCCGGCTACGGTGAGCTCGTCGAACGTGGGCGCTGAGTGGGTCGGGAGGGGCTTGTCGCTGGCCAGAATCAACGTCTGACCGCCCCAGGCCTGGTCCCATTCGTCGGGGCTGTTGAAGTGGAAGATGTGCGTGGCCCGTTTGCGCGCCGCGTCGCAGTGGGGCGAGACCGAGCAGCCCACCCAGGCGTAGTGCCATGAGAACGTGGGGATATAACGGCGATTGCCCAGCAGGCGGCGCAGAAAGGCCTGATACTCCGGCCCGTTCAGCTCGGCGATGAATTCTCGCCACGGCTCGGGAAGTTCGAGGCCGGCGCGGTAGTGCAGCATATAGCGGTCGTGCGAGGCCTGGCCATAGGCGCGCCTGGCGCCCACGTGTTTGTCGCACATTTCAGTCGAGGGCAGCGTTTCGCGCAGGCGGGCAAAGCCTTCGCCGGTGAGCGAGTGATCAATGTGCGCCCATGGGTAGGGCGGCCGGTTTTGAAATTCCTCGGCTGAGACTGCGGCAAGCACAGCTTCGTTCAGGTATTTCATCAATCTGCTCCACTTACCCGCCGCCAGGCGACGAACTCCTTCGCGTCAATTAAGACGCGCGAAGGGCCGACACGCGCAGCGGGCCAGATTCGAGTCAAAGATGGGTCGGGCGGCAAGAGGAATCCGGCCGTCCGGGGGATAAATATATTGTACGGTGCCAGCGCCGGCGGCTCGTTCGTTCAATAATGACCTAGGGATGAAGGTCAGTCTTCGACAACATCTGCAGAAACTGCCGCCGGGTTCGCTCGTCGATCGCCACAGCCAGCAGCTTGCCATCCCGCCCGAAGAGAAATGTATTCGGAATCCCGGTGATGTGAAACTGCTTGTGCACTTTCCCGTCCGAGTCCAAAAGTATGGTCGGGTAGTACTTGTTCGAACCAAGGAACGATCCGACTTTGAACATTTCCTCGTCGGTAATCGAGAGAACCACCAGCCCCTGCGGCGCGAAATACCGGCTCAGCGCATCCAGATCCTGCATCTCCACCCGGCAAGGTGCGCACCATGTGGCCCAAAAGTTCACCATTACGATTTTGCCGCGCAGGTCAGACAGGGTGACCTTTTTCCCTTTCAGGTCCTTTAGCGTGAAATCCACTTTTTCCACTGCTGCGTCGTCATCGGCCAGCATCTGCGCTGATTTGAGATACAGTGGATCAGTCATCGTGGTGGTCACCTGCTCATAGCGGACCAGTTTGGCCAGGTCGTAATACGGCATCGGCACCTTGTCGCCCTTGGCTGCAACCGGGGTCTCGGTGAGGGCCGCAGTCAATGTGTCGGCCACCGCCTGCAGCGCCTGTTTCCCCATGTCTCCCTCCGTCGACAGGTGCTCAAGGGCATCGGCATAGCCCACTTTTTGTGAATTCGCCGGCAAGGAACGAATATCGGCCGCGAGCTTGATGATGGTGGCCGGCTTCTGATCCTCTGGAACCGCCCTCAGGTTGCGCAGCTGGTTTTCAACCTGAGACGACTTCACCTGGGCGTGGAGCAGAGGCGCCGCAATCGCGATGGCAACAAGCAAACTAAGATGGCGCAAAGACATCCACATCCTGCTTTCCGGGCCGGGCCCTGATTTGTGTTGTGTGAGACTGCGGCGGAATTATAGTCTCCCTGAACTGAGTCCTGCAGTCTCTTTGGGGGCGATCAGGGCAATCGCGTGAGGGACTCCCTGGGCCTGATCCCGGCCTCGGGCGACGTTTTGCGCTGCCCCGACGGGGCTGGCGGAGGAAATTGGCCAGCTTACCCCACGCCGAGGCGCGGGGCTAAAGTCTTTTGCGCCTACGGCGCAGCGCAGAGCGAGCCTCGACGGCAAATACAGACGTTCATGCGATCGCCCTGGGGGCAATACCGTGCCGGGCCGTCACTCGGGGCGGCCGGTATAGTGCTGCACCCGGTGAACCTCGGAGTGATCTTCGAGAGATTCAAGGTGTGTGGTCACTTCAGAGGGTACGTCGAGATCCTGGGAGAGGCGTTCTTCAACCAGAGTCGCCAGGCGATGCGCCTCGCCCAGCGCCATTGCCTGCGGGAAGAGGAGATGGACCTCGATCATCTGGCGGCGGCCCGTGGTGCGGAAGCGCACGCCGTGGTACTGCACTCCAAGATCGATGCAGATGGCGTCGAGCTGGTTGCGAATCTGGTGCCCGACCTGCGGGTCGGAGTAATCGAGCAATCCGTTGATTGACTGCCACATGAGGCGGCCGCCGGACCAGAGGATGTTGGCGGAGACGGCCAAGGCGACGAGGGGATCGAAGAACTTCCACCCGGTAAGCATCACCAAAAGAAGACCGGCAACCACTCCGAAGCTGGTCCAGCTGTCGGTGAGGACGTGTTTGCCGTCGGCCTCGAGGATCAGAGAGCGATTGCGTTTGCCGACCCGCACCAGGTACCAGCCGAGGCCGGCGTTGAGCACGCCTGCGGCGACGATCAAAAATACACCGTTGCCGAGATTCTGAAGATAGATTCCGTGCCGTAGTTTCTGGATGGTCGTGAACAGGATGCTTCCCGCGGCCAGCACGATCATTGCGCCTTCAAATCCAGCGGAAAAGAAGGTGATGCGTTCGTACCCGTACTGGAATTTGGGAACCGCGGGCCTCATGCTGAGCCAGAGGCTGAAGACCGCAAATCCGACGGCGATCACGTGTACCACCGATTCCGCAGCGTCGGAAAAAATGGCAGCAGAGCCCGTGAGCAGATAGGCAGTCATCTTCCCGGCCAGCATCAAAACGCCAACAACCAATGAGAGGCGCAAGGCCAGGCTGGCGCCGCGACTTTGACGTCCGCTCTCGGCGAAAGAAGCCGGTCCTGTTTCGATGCTCATGCGCGATACCACTGGAATTCTCGCAGATTTGGCGTTCCGGGCGCCTTCATCCATCAATTACAGCACTTTGCTGCCCCTATTCGATTGGGGACGGTACGATTGACCAACTTAACGAAGTCACACCGGGTTCAATGGAAAGGCGCACCGCGATCTCCTCGACCTTTTCGTTTTGCCTGCCGTTTGTACCGACCTCGGCTCTCAACCGGGTGCGATCGGCGCCTTGCTGGCGATCGCTGTGAATGGCCTGGAGTTGGCCCTGGTCCGGCCGGGAAAAGAAATTCACAGTTCTGGCCTCTTTATTGCGATGTGGGGCGCAGGCTCAGGCGCACATGCGGCGGACATAATCTTCCGCCGTGTACACATGACAGGAGCCGGCCGCTGCCTGCTCGCGCAGAACCCACTTGCAGGCCAGCGGCCGGGCCGGGTTTCCGGTTCGATACCACACGCAGGCGAGAGCGGCCTTGCGGCGGAAAGAAAAGGTGAGAGTGTTCTGGGTCATGACGTCCTCCTTCCGGCAACGGATGCGGTCCCGGCGGGCGGGCCTCTGCACCAGAGCGTGCGGAGTCCGCGACCGAGGCATAAGTCGGCCAGACTTTTGTCTAAGGAGGGGTGGGTAGAGACGCCGGTTCGTTTGGGTTCCCGGGTTGTTTCTGCTCACTCACTCGAACAGAGTCGTGCACTGTGAGTAGCGAGCAGGCGAATAGCAGATAGCTAGAGCGGTTCCAGGATAGACGTACCCTATCTAGCTTTTGTGCAGGGTCGTCCCTTCTTGGGGTCGGGACGACTTATCTGTATCGGCTCCGGGGTATAGCAATCCTGGAACCGCTGTAATCGCGGGCCTCACCGTCACAGCGCAGGAGAGCGCTCTTCGATTCCAGTTCCGGCCGCTCAGTGAGATGAGCGTTTGGGCCACTGAATCTCGGAGGTTCTAACGCGGTATCGGTTCTCATCATTGGCATCGCGGCAATCGTCGCCTTGACGACGATTACCGCCAAAGTGTTTGTACTATACCCCCCGAGGGTATTCAAGAAAAATGCTGATGACCCTGGGGAATACCGGCGACAGGCGTGACGGGAGTCACAAGGCGACGGCTTTCGGCTCGCCTCATATGCTGCCGGCAGGCGCGCCCAATCCATTGCGGGTAGTGGGGCTCGTGCCATCCTCAATCCGCGGGCCGCGGCCTACTCGTAGCGCAACGCGACCACAGGATCGGCTCTCATGGCGCGGCGCGCGGGGAAATAGCTGGCCGCAAGAACCACGGCAAGAAGCACCAGGCCGACGGCAATGATAGTGGCGGGATCGTAGGGATTGACGCCGAAGATCATGCTGCGCAGCACGCGCGTGACGCCGAGCATGAGCACCGCGCCGACGCCTCCGCCGATGATGAGCAGCCGAAGAGCGCCATTCGTGACGAGCCGGAAAATCTCGGCCCGCTGCGCGCCCAGCGCAAGACGGAGTGCAAACTCAGCTGTGCGCTGACTCGCGGAGTAAGAGATGACGCCATATAGGCCCGTACCGCCCATGATGAGAGCCATCAGCGCGAAGATGATGAGCAGAGACACCACAACTTGCCCGCCTACGAATACACGCGCCTGGCGTTCCTCCATCGTGCTCACATCGGTCAGGGGTAGATCGGGATCGATGGAAAGCAGTGCGACGCGAACCGGATCGAGAAGCTGCGAAGCGCGGGCTCCGCGAATTACGAGGAATTCGCCGGCCACCGGGACCTGCCGGTAAGAAACGTAGATCTGCGGATGGATTGGCTCATTCACTCCGGAGCTCTTGAGATCGCTGACGATGCCCACAATCTCGAATGCAGCCGGTTCTTTTGAAGAATGCCCGCTGGCCGGATGGTCCGGAATCAGCAATCGGCTGCCGAGCGCCTTTTTAGCAGGAAAAAACATCTCGGCAAACTGCCGATTCACAATGGCTGCGCGGGCCGCTCCCCGTCGATCGCCGTCACTTAGATTTCGCCCATTGAGCAGCGACAAGCCCAGCGTATTGAAGTAGTCGCTGCTGATGACCTGGAAATTGGCCATAAGAGACGCGTAGGCGGCCGTTGAATTGCTGCCTTCGATGCGGAAAGGGTGATCGGCCGCGAAGCGCGATGGCGGGAGTTCAGTAGAGATCGCTGCGTCCTCGACGCCTGGGATTGCACGCAGCTTCTCAAGCAGCGCCGAATAGAAAGACTCGATGAGAGCAGGGTCGCCGTATTTTGACTCGGGCAGCGAGAGGTGAGCCGTCAGCAGCCCCCGGCTCTCAAATCCTGGGTCAGTTCGGATGAGGTGAATCAGGCCGCGCAGGCTGAGACCGGCGGTGACCATCAGCACGAGGGACAGCGCCAGGCCGGCGGTTACCAGTGCGCTGCGAAGGCGACCGTGGCGGCGATCGCCAACCGTTCCGCTCCCCGGCGACTTGAGCTGCACAATCGGGTTGGCTGAGCTGGTGAGCCAGGCAGGCGCGAGTCCGGCGAGCAGCGTTGCAGCCACGCACAAAAATGCGGCAAAGCCGAGGACCGAGCGATTGACCTCAATGGACGCGAGACCCGGGGCCTGGAGAACTGGGAGGGTCGCCAGGTAACGGATCGCCGCGAACGCGAGCAGCATGCCCAATCCTCCACTGACGAAAGCGAGGAGAAGAGTCTCAAGCAGCAGTTGGCGCACGATACGACTGCGGCGCGCGCCCAATGCGATGCGTACTGCAATCTCTTTGCGTCGCGTTGCGCCACGGGCCAGCAGCAGGTTGGCAACGTTGGCGCACGCCATCAACAGAACCACGCTCACAGTGACCACCAGCAGAAGCATCATCGCCTGAACCCCGGGCCCGCCCAGAGCCTGATAAAGATTCTGCGTGAGCGAGCTCCATTTAGCGTTGGTTTCGGGTGACTGCTGTGCAATGCGCTCGGCCAGCATCCGCATCTCTCCTCCGGCCTGGGCGGGAGTGATGCCGTGCTTCAACCGGCCGACGACAAGCAGATCGCGGGTCTGGCGATCGATTTCCCCTGGTGCGAGCGCCAGCGGCAAACAGAGGTCCGCCGGCCCCATGAACTCAAAGCCCTCAGGCGCCACGCCAACCACGCGAAACGGCTCGCCGCCCAGGCGAATGGTCTTGCCCACAATTGCGGGGTCCGCTCCGAAGTTCGTCTTCCACAGTCCGTGGCTCAGCACCACGACTCTCGCGCCGTTCTGCGCCGATTCATCGGCCGTGAAGAAACGGCCCAGCTCAGCCTGCAGGCGAAATGTGTCGAAGAAGTTGTGAGTAACCTGGGCGCCATAGAGCTGGACGGGAGGGTTGCCCGAAAGGGTCACGCTCTCGGCGCGGGCAGCGGCGAGGCTCTCGAAGCTGGCGTTCTGGTCGCGCCAGTCCTGGTAGGTGCGGCTCGAAGCCATGCTTCGGCTGCCGTCGGGACGTGTCTCCCACACCATCATCAACCGGCCCGCGTCTTCATAACGCATGGGACGGATGGTCACGCTGAAGATGGTTGTGTTGGCGCCGATTGCGAGCGCCAGCGTGAGGATTGCCGCAGCCGAAAAGCCAGGATCTTTGGAGATCTGGCGCAACCCAAATCGGCAATCGGACAAGACGGATTGCAACCAGTTGGCGGAACGCTCGTTGCGCACCTGCTGTTTCAGTTGTTCCATTCCCCCGAGTTCCATGCGCGCCGCGCGCCGCGCGTCTTCCGCCCGCATGCCCGCGTCGATCTTCTCTTCGGCAAGCATCTCCAGCTCGGCTTCGATCTCTTCATCGAGGTCGGCGTTCAGGCGTCTGGTCCTGAAGAGATTTCTGATAAAGCTTCGCGTGCTTGCGAGAAAGGGCATCGAGAGCTCCCTTTATGACGCTTCAAGAACCTGCGTAATGGCCCAGGAGATTCGGCCCCAGCGTTTGCTCTCAGCCGCGAGCTGCCTGGTCCCGGCCTTGGTCAGCCGGTAGTACCTGGCGCGGCGCTTATTCTCTGACTCGCCCCAGAAAGAGGCGATCCAGCCCTGGTCTTCCATGCGGTGCAGAGCGGGAAACAGCGACCCCGGCTTGACCGAGAACGTGCCCCGGGTGATCTGCTCGATGCGGCGCGAGATTGCCAGCCCGTGCAACTCGCCCGGGCCGAGCGCTTTAAGGATCAGCAGATCCAAGGTTCCCTGCAAGAGGGATGTCGATTCCGCAGCCAAAGAGCGGCCTCCTATCGAAAACCTATAGGAACAATACGAGCCCTCCTATCGATTGTCAATAGGAGCGATGGATCATCGGGGTCCGCTGGTGGATAGGCCCGCCATGCCGCTAACGCATCGGGCGCGGAGGCGTCTGAACGGTCAATTCGCCGAACATGGGAAGTATTAAGTGAACAAGAGGGCTATGATTCGTGTCATGAATAACAGGCTTGCATTTGGCTTCATCCTCTTTGGATTGTTGTGTGCCCAGGCTGGGGCTCAGGCGAGCCCGGCAAAGTACACCCGGGCAAACATCGCCGATATTCTCGGCTTTGAAGTACATGGCCCCGGCGAGCTGCCGGCCGGATGGTACGGCAATCCCGCAGGCACGGTGGCCGCGGAGACAACCGTTGTTCACTCGGGAAAGTGGGCCGTTTGTCTTGACCGCACCGCCAGTCCGTCGGGGACGTTCAGCGTAATCGGCAGCGCGATTCGAGTGGACTTTACCGGCACAAAGGTGGAACTGCGCGGGTATTTGCGCACCGAAAATGTCTCGGGCTTCGCCGGACTGTGGCTGCGCGTAGATAGCGAGTCAGAGATGCTGTCGCTCGACAACATGCAGAGCCAGCAACTCAACGGCACGCACGACTGGCAGGAGTTTGCCGTAAGTCTCCCCCTCGATGAAAAAGCAACGGGCCTCAACTTTGGCGCGCTGATCAGTGGCAGCGGCAAGGTCTGGGTTGACGATCTTACTTTGCTGGTGGATGGGAAGCCGGTGGCGCAGGCTGCCGAACACAAACCGGATGCGACCGAGGCCGATAAGGAGTTTGACAACGGATCGGGAATCGAACTGAAGACCCTGGCGCCCCTTCAAGTGGAGAACCTGGCCAGGCTCGCGCGTGTATGGGGATTCCTGAAATATCATCACCCCGCGGTCACCGCCGGCAAACATCGCTGGGATTACGAACTCTTCCGCATCATGCCTGGTGTTCTAAGCGCGAAAAGCCGGGAAGAGTCGAATACGCTTCTGGCCAAGTGGATTGACAGCCTGGGCCCGATTGACGAATGCACCAACTGCACTGAGCTCGGCACGGCGGGGCTGAAGCTGGGGCCCGATGTGGATTGGATTCGCGATACCGGGTCACTGGGCGCGGGGCTTAGCAAGCGCCTGCAGGCCGTTTACCGGAATCGGGCGAAGAACCAGCAGCACTATGTTGCACTCGCCACCGTAGCGCACAATCCAGAATTCAAGCATGAGTCGGCATATGGATCATTGAAGTTTCCCGATTCCGGTTTTCAGTTGCTCGGGCTTTTCAGGCTGTGGAACGCGGTTGAGTATTGGGCGCCAAACCGCAACATCGTTGGTGAGGACTGGAACGGCGTTCTGCGCGAGTCGATTCCGGCTGTAGCAACGGCAGCGAATCACGATGAATATGGCCGCACATTGCTTAAGGTGATTGCGCAGATCCACGACACGCACGCAAACCTGTGGAGTTCACTCAACCTGCGGCCGCCGGTCGGCGAGTGCAGCTTGCCCATGACCGTCCGTTTTGTCAGTGGCAAGCCGATCATTACAGAAGCGAAGCCGACATCGAAAAGCGACAGCGCCGCTCCGGAGCGCGGAGATGAGATTGTGGCCGTCGACGGTGCGCCGGTGAGCAAGCTTGTTGCCGAGTGGTCGCCGTTCTACGCCGACTCAAACGATGCAGCCCGCAT